>Ga0209232_1000088_pt1 | contig 55801 bp, 76 predicted proteins | sample ETNvirenome_2_60_FD_184066 | JGI IMG/M metagenome (GOLD analysis project Ga0209232, IMG submission 184066) | Marine viral communities from the Pacific Ocean - ETNP_2_60 (SPAdes) (version 2) | ecosystem: Environmental > Aquatic > Marine > Oceanic | place: Pacific Ocean | collected 2013-06-22 | reverse complement strand
ATGGAAGGTGACTTCGATACTGGTAACATGAGATTTAAAGCTAGAGAAAGATACTCTTTTGGATTTTCTGATCCAAGATGTATTTTTGGTAACGGAAATTTACCAACTAGTTAATAGATACTAATCAGTATTTACAATTAGGGGCGGTGTTTTACATCGCCCCTTTTTTTATGTATAATATAACCACCTAGATTATAAATAACTTGTAGACTGGCTAGGCAGACGGTATAGAGGCTACAGGTTGAAAGCTATACATAGGAGGATATTATGGCAAACACTACATTTTCGGGACCGGTTCGATCGGAAGCGGGATTCCAACATGTAACAAAAAATGCAACGACAGGTGCATTTACAACTAACTACCTTAACGTAAAATTTGATTTTGTTGGTATGTCTACAGCTGCAGTTGCTGCAGGTGCAGGAGTTTCTTTACCAGCAAACCAAGTCAGCACAGTAAACTTTACAGGCGCAGCAGCTTGTTCAATGGTTTTACCAGCAGCTACAGTAGGAACTAGAGTAGCTTACGTTCAAAGCGTAGATACAACTGGAGGAACTAACACTTTAACTTTTGATGCACTAGGAACTGACGCATGGGTTACTGGTTCTTTGATAGAGACAAGAACAGCCGATGCAGTCACTTTTGATACATCAACAGCAGGCGAAGGTCAGTTAGTTTTCACTGCAGCTAATGCAACTACAAACTTTTTCACAATTGGAAGTGTCTTATACTTCTCTTGCACAGAAAAAGGTGTATGGCATATCGGACTTGATTCAGCTAAAGATCCTTTAGCTGTTAAAGGTGCGTTTGCATTCGCAGCGTAATAATAAATTAGTGGCTCCTTCGGGAGCCACAAACAGAGGAGAATAAATGGCGGCAAAAACTGACATACAAGCAACAAGATCAGATGCAGCAGCTGGAGCTACAGCTATTATAGCTCCACCTGTAAGACTAAGAGGTATAATTATTGCCTCTGATGGTGGTGGTGCCGGGGTATTAGAATTAACAACTACTTCAAATTCAGGAACAACTATGTTTCAAGCAGATGTTCCAACAGGAGATGTAATTAATTTTAATTTTCCTGAAGATGGTATTTTGTTTCCTAAAGGTATATTTTGCAAAACAAAAACTAATGTTGCAGCATATACTTTGTTAACAGATAAATTTTCAGGACCTAACTTAACTACAACAAACGGTTAAGATGAACGGTAAAGATCGAAGCATACCAGGTTTCAAAAGGGGGCGAGACGTACAGCCCCCTAAAACCAAAAAATATTTTAGAGCAACTAAATCAGGTGCAGGAATGACTGCAGCAGGTGTTGCAAGATACAGAAGAGAAAATCCAGGATCAAAACTTAAAACAGCTGTGACTGGAAAAGTCAAGGCTGGGTCAAAAGCATCCAAGAGACGAAAAAGCTATTGTGCCAGATCACTTGGTCAGTTAAAAAGAGCAAGTGCTAAGACAAGAAACGATCCAAATTCTAGAATAAGACAAGCGAGAAGAAGATGGAAATGTTAAAAAGTTTCTTTTTAAAATTGTTAGGTCTAGATAAAATTGATTATAGACTTAGACAACTAGAAAGAAAAAACTATTGGAGAGAAAAATATAATCATGGCTTATCTCAACGCAAACCTACCTCCAATATACTGTAAAGTAAGAAAGGAATATTTATATGACCTTAAAGAACATCATGGAGAAAGTGAAGACTGCGTTATCTTCGGTCTTACATCAATCTCAGGGCGTGCAATCTTATTTAACATCATGTTACCAAATGGTGCATGCTATTGGCGTTTGCCTATCTCAGCGTTTTACCAAAAATCGTATGATAGAGCCGATGTGCCGAATATGCAGACGCACGAGTTGGAATTGTGGAACTGTTTTAGTTACTGGCCTAGTGTTACTTGTTTTGATTGGTTGGATGGAATAAAAGGCAAATTCCTTGGATTAGACAAAAAATTTTATCATGGTAAATATTTATTTACTATTGATTGGGCTCACCCAGATGTTAATATATTAGATGTCGAGCATTCTGAAATACCCCAAGAACATAAGTGTGCACATATATTGGAGCTTGATAACGGTAATTATGCAGCTCAGCCTAATAATCGTCTTTTGTGGCACATTAATAGCTATACTACTGATAACAGTTGGCCAGACTATAAGGTGCAAAACACTTATTGGGATGCAGAGGACTCTAGCATGGTCACAGAGGATTCTGATAAGATGTTCTACCAAATGGAGAAAAAAAGAAGTGATTAATAAAATAAAAAAACTTTGGAAAAGATTTGTAAACTGGTTATTTGAGCAAAATTAATGTCGAAACAACCACTAAATATATCTGAATCTGCAGCTGTGCAGATGCCGATGAAGACGGTAGCTAGCCTGATTTTACTCGTTGCAGCTGGCGTGTTCGCATACACCGAGTTGACTGCAAGACTTGTATCGTTGGAGACTTCACGTGAATTGTTTGAAAATGATTTGTTAAAAAAATCTGAACAAGTCCCCGTGGACCAGGAGCAACATTTTTTATTGGAAGATCTTTATAAGTCTGTGGAGAAAATGGAAAAGACTCAAGAGTTAAATATGACAAACAAAGTCAACATAGAATTTCTTAGTACACAATTAGAAAAAGCATTAAAAGATATTGAAGATTTAAAAGATAAAGTTAGAGCAAATGGAAAGACAGCACATTAATGACAGGTTTATTTTTTATAGGTATTGTAGTTTCAATTTTTGTATTATCTTTATTAATATATGTGAGGAAATATGACTGAGTTAGTGGTGGCCCTACTTATGATTATTAATGGAGAGATTAAGGAAGCACGTATCCAGACATCAATGTCTGAATGTCTCAAAGGGTCACGTGTAGCAAAACGTCAGTTAAAATCTGATAGCAAAGTTAAGTATCAGTGCATAAAGTCGATGGCAGAATTAGAAGACAATATTGATGGTAGTAAAAGTATTAAGAAATTGATCTTGGATTAATGTTATTATACGAACCATTCAAAGTCCAAATAGGTCAGGTTGAATTAAAACATGACTGTGAAAAATTAAAAGAATATTCACTCAAACTAAAAGAAAAATCACCTGGAAGAAAAGTAAGTAACGTAGGTGGTTGGCAATCTAATGATTTATCAATAGATAAAAAAACAAAATCTCTAATAAATGAGATTGTAACAAAAACAAATGAGTATGCCAAAATATATAATTTCAATAAACCCCTAAAACTTTGGAACTTTTGGATAAATGTTAATTCTACAGGCTCTAGAAACATGATGCATGTTCATCCTGGCTCTCCTGTTTCAGGAACTTTTTACATTGAAGCACCTGAAGGCTCTGGTGCAATATCATTTACAAGAGGAGAAGATTTATTACAATATCATTATGAGGGATGTTACAATAAACCAAATGCGTTTATTTCTGATAAATTTTTTATAAAACCTAAGCAAAATTATCTTATTTTATTTCCTGGATATTTAAAACACGAGGTAGAGACAAACTTTTCTAAATATGATAGAATTTCTTTATCGTTTAATATGATATTTTGATATGAATTTAACACGTAATTTTACACTTCAGGAATTAACTAAATCTGATACTGCAATCAGAAGGGGTATTGATAATGAACCTAACGCAGATCAAATTGATAAACTGAAAAGACTTTGTGAAAAAATTCTTCAACCCGTGCGTGATCAATTTGGCAGGGTAAAGGTGACCTCTGGTTATCGTAGCCCTGAGCTATGTGTTGCAATCGGCAGCAGTTTAAATTCACAGCATGCCAAAGCTGAAGCGGTCGATTTCGAATGTGTTGGAGTTGACAATGCTGAAGTGGCAGATTGGGTTAAAAGCCATTGCGAGACAGATCAACTTATTCTTGAATTCTACACTCCGGGTGAGCCTAATTCTGGATGGATCCACGCAAGTTATGTAGAGTTTCAACCAAGAGCTCAATATATGAGAGCTTTCAAAGAAGACGGAAAAACTAAGTACAAACCTATCACTGGAAAAGCAGTAGATTTAGTATAATATAAATGCTACATCGGTAGCATGGAACTCATTGATACAAATATACCAAAAGCAATAAATCGTGAGATACTTGACCATCTGGGAACAGTTGGTTGGAAATTTGCCTCTGATAAACAACGTAATCTAGCCGAACCGTTTCATCAATTTATTACTGGCAATAAAGTTATGGATAAAGGCATGTTTATAGCTACCTTTGAAAGACCTGAAATGAATCATACTCCAGATCCAGTATTAAATAATTTTGGAAAGTGGGTGTTTTATTTAGTTCAACAGCGAACAAGTTTTAGTTTATTAAGACCTTATAGAATGTTTTGGAATTTTTACACACCTGTATCTAAGCCTGATTGGCATTGTGATGATCCTAACATAGGCAGCTATGTTTCAATACTATATAATTTACACACGAATGATGGTGGCACTGAGTTCCAAAGCGGTGAAAAGATTGAAAGCAAAGAAGGACAAGCTATTGTTTTTGAATCTCATCATACACATAGAGGTTATGCACCAACTGAAGTTCATCATAGATTTAATTTAAATATGATATGTTTGACCAAATAAAAAAAGCAATTAGAGAAAGCAAGGTTTGTCATATACCTAATGCAATAGTATCTGATCAGAAAATTGATTTTAATTATATAGGTAGTTTGCTAAATAATAGTAATTGTAAAAACAAAATCAAAGTAGATAGAGAATTAGGTGCTAACGAAAATGATATTTTATCTAATCCATTTCAAATAAGAAAAGTTGAAAATGCAAATCATATTGCTCCTTTACATAAAATTATATGTGATGGATTACCAGATGTTAAGATAGATCAAGCTGATATATTTTTTTCTATGAAAAGATCTATTGGTGCTGCGCATGTAGACAGAGAAAATTCTTTAATCTTAGGTGTATATAAAAATACAATTTATAGATTCGAAAACCAAGATTTGAGTGTTGTTGTTAAACCTGGTGATTTGTTGTTGTCTCCTTCAGGTCATACACACTTTGCAATGTCGTATCAGGAAAGAATTATTTTATCATGGGGATTGTACACAAACTAAATACCAGAAACAAATTACGAATAATGCAACAATGCCTGAACAGAGGCATTCAATATGAAACAGTAGACTCCTGCATGTTCTACTATTCATTAGTCAAAATGAAAAAACCAAAATTAGTTCTTGAGCTTGGCACAGGTAATGGTTCAACAGCATTTATGATTGCACTTGCCATGATAGAAAACGGAAGGGGTCAAGTGATTACTATAGATAATGGTAAAGACTGGATTGGAATGGGAGAGTATGAAAAAGCCATCAGGTGGTTTACAAAACATTACAAATTAGAAAAACACATTGATTTTAGGTGTGAGGATATAGATCTAGAAAAAATTAAAGCTAATAAAATTGATATGGTAATCAGTGATTTTGACCGAAGTGCGAAGTTTAATTTATCACTTATTATATGGTGGTTATATAATGCAGATGAATATTCATCTTTGTTTATTGATAGTTTGTCAGAAAATTTTGATGCGTATTCTCATATAAAAGAAACCATCGATTATTTCAATAGAGGAATTGTGCCTGGTAATTTACCAAAAAAACTATGGCCATTAGTGCAAGGTTACAAATTTACACAAACTGATATAAGAAAATGCAGGAATATGATAGAACATAATAGTATAACGTGGATAAAAAAAGAACCACATTTTATAGGAGTAGAAAAACTTTATTATGAATAAAATTGAATTTCAATTTTTACCAAACTTACCAATAGCGCGTGTGGTATTAGATAAAGATAAAATGGAAAAGATATACAACGAGTGTATCAATCTCAAAGATTATGAAAGTCAAAAATTTACTACAGGATTACAATCTTACAAAACACCTATTCATTACAGAATGAGAGAATGTAACCAGCTTATTCAAGAAGAAGTCTTAGGTATTGGTAAAGTGTATCAAGAAAAATTCGATATATTTTCAAAAAATTTAACTAACTCAAATCCTGATTTGTTAATAGATGCATCAGATATATGGGTTAACTATCAGAAAAAAGGAGATTACCTTCCGTTACATTTACATGAGGGGTTATTGTCTTGGGTGTTATGGGTTCAAATACCTTATGACATTGAAAAAGAAAGAGAAATTGATAACACTGGTAAAGGGGGCAAAGGGAATACTTCGTGTTTTGCATTTAATTATTCTACAATTGATTGTAACTTACAATCACAAATTATACCTGTATCTAAAAAAGAAGAGGGAACTTTGCTGATGTTTCCCTCAAAATTGCAACATTTATGTTATCCTTTCTATACTTCAGATGGTGAAAGAATATCAATATCAGGTAATTTAAAATATAGAATGGAGGTGGTAAAATAGATTATGGCAATAAGTAGATCACAAATACCTGCACAAGTAGAGGGAAAGCTTAGAGGAGCTAGAAAGAACCCTATGGCTAAAAAGCTGAGGACTTCAAAATATAAGCAAAAAGTGATACACTCCAAGAAAGTGTATAATCGTAAAAGGACAATAACGTAATGGCAACATCAGGAACTACAGCATTTAATTTAAATATTGATGAAATTATCGATGAGGGGTACGAAAGATGTGGTCTTTCAACAACCTCTGGTTTTAGTCTTAAGTCAGCACGAAGAAGTCTTGATTTATTATTTGCTGAGTGGGGCAACAGAGGCATACACCTTTGGAAAGTAGCTTTGCATGAAAAAGCATTAGTGCAAGGACAAGCTGAATATTCTGTGGCTTCAGACGTAAGCGATGTGCTAGAAGCTTTTATTTCATCTACTGCAGCTTCTTCTAATGGAATTAATACTCAAGATGTTTCTCTTACAAAAATTGATAGATCTGCATATGCTGCTTTACCAAATAAGCTTTCACAAGGTCAACCATCACAATATTATGTACAAAGACATAAGACACCTAAAATATTTTTATATCAATCGCCTGATTTGAATACTTATACAACACTTAAATATTATGTAATAAAAAGAATTGAAGACGCTGGAGCATACACAAATGATGCAGATGTTGCATATAGATTCTTGCCATGCATGTGTGCTGGTCTTGCTTATTACATATCAATGAAGAAAGCACCACAAATGGTGCAACAAAATAAATTAATTTATGAGGATGAGCTGAAAAGAGCTTTAGATGAAGATGGACAAAGAGCATCTACATTTATTACTCCACAATCATTTTATCCTAATGGACTATAACAATGGCAAAATACGCAACAGGTAAAAATTCAAAAGCAATATCAGATAGATCTGGAATGCAATTTCCATATACTGAAATGGTTAAAGAATGGAATGGATCATTAGTTCATGTTTCTGAGTTTGAACCAAAGCACCCACAGATAAGAAGAAAAAGAGCTGTTGCAGATGCTATAGCTTTACAAAACTCTAGAGTGATGAAATTTCAACAACCATCAGTTAAATTTGCAAACGATGTTACAATATCAGATTCAGGGGGAGCTTCAGTTGGTGTTGCCAATCTAAGTCTACCAGGAGACTTTGCTTTTAGAACTGAAGTGTTTCCAACTACACATAGTGATATTACAAAAGGTCCTGGTGTTGCCTCTATGGTGCCTGAGGATCCATCTGTACAAAATCAAAGAAGAGAACTTAAAATGTTAGTAAGACAAGTAACGGTGGTAATATCATGAGTATTTCTCATTCTGCATTTATTACACAAGTAAGAAACTACGCAGAGGTAGATTCTAATGTTTTAACTGATACTATAATCGATGAGTTCATTAGATCTGTTGAATTAGATGTAGCAGGAAAGGTAGATTATGACGACCTTAGAAAATATTCGACATCAACTTTTACTGCAAACAATAGGTTTGTAAGTTTACCTGGAGACCTTACGATTATGAGATCTATCGAGGTAATAAATGGCTCAACAAGAATATTTGCACAAAGAAGAGATACAAGTTTTATATCAGAATATAATAACTCAGGAGCTACAGGTGTACCTGAGTATTGGGCAAACTGGGATGATTCTAATATCATTGTAGCACCTACTCCAGATCAAGCATATACAATTCAAATTAATTTTATTACTGATCCAAAACACTTTACATCGACTAATTCAACGTTTTTATCAACTTATCAAGAATCTATGCTTTTGCATGGTGTCCTATCTGAGGCTTTCAGGTTTTTAAAAGGACCCCAGGATATGTACAAACTGTATGAAACAAAGTACAATGAGGAAGTACAGAATTTTGCTCTTCAACAAATGGGGAGAAGAAGACGTGCTGAATATGATGATGGAGTACCTAGAATTAAGATACCTTCACCATCACCAAATAGTTAAAAATTTAAAAGGAGAAAACTATGGCGATAACAACAAATGCAATTTGCAATTCATTCAAAAAAGAATTGTTAGCTGGTGAGCATGACTTTGATACCGCTCCAGGTGGAGATACGTACAAGTTAGCTATGTTTACTTCTCAAGCAACGCTTGGGGCTTCTACTGTAGGTTACGCAACACCCAATGAAGTATCATCACCATCAGGTGGATACTCTGCTGGTGGAAAAGCTTTAGTCAACTCAGGAGTAAAAGTATCTTCTGGTGTGGCTATAACAAGTTTTTCTAACTTGTCTTTCACTGGTGTGACTTTGACTGCTAGAGGTGCATTAATTTACAACACAACAACTGATGCTGGTTCTGGAACCACAAACGCAGTTGCTGTACTAGATTTCGGCTCAGACAAAACTGCAACGTCTGGAACATTTACTATTCAGTTCCCTGCGTTCACAACTGCAGCTTCAATCTTAAGACTTGCTTAAAGTAGGTAAAATGAAAATATGTCTAATGCTTGGGGTCAATTAACTTGGGGAGAGAATGATTGGGGTGCACAAAATAATACATCTCCAATCGCAGCTTCTCAAATTTTAAACTCAAGCATTGGAACAACATCAATCCCTAACGAAGGTTTAATTGAAATTGGTTGGGGAAGAGACACATGGAACGATAACGCAGCCTGGGGTATTGCTGGTACTCTTATCACCGGCTCAGTCACATTAACATCATCTGCAGGTCAAGTTACAATCGATGCAGAAATAGGATCTGGTTGGGGTCGTGGTACATGGAACAATAATGAAGCTTGGGGTATTGCTGGAACTCTAATTACACCTTCTGTGTCGATGGCTTTCTCAACAGGACAAGTTACAATTGATTCTGAGATTAGTGTTGGTTGGGGTGGAGATGCATGGAACATAAATGCTTGGGGTGATCTTGCAGGAGCTTATGTTGATGTAACAGGAACTCAATTTGCGTCAAGCGTTGGTAGTGTTACACAAAGTATTGATGCTCCAGTTGATGTAACAGGATCTCAACTAAACGGAGTTGTTGGTCAAGTAATTGGATCTGCAATTGTTGATGTAAGCCCAACTGGTATTCAAGCTACATTTAGTATTGGAAATGAAGATACAACACAAGGTGTTGAGCAAGATGTTACTGGATCACAGTTATCTTCTTCAGTTGGATCTGTAACTATTGATAACACTTTCTTAATTGGAAGTGGTTGGGGTAGAGACACTTATGGCAACTTAGGTTGGGGTGTTAATTATTCTGCTCTTCCTTCTATGGCTGCACTTACAATGTCAGTTGGTAATGAAGAAGCACAAACTGATGTTGAGGTATCTGTAACTGCACCAAACGCATTAGGATTTACATTTGCGGTACCATCGTTCTCAATACAAATTGATGCAGATATAACTGTCCTAGCTACTGAAGATCAATTAGATATGACTTTGGGTAGTTTCTCATTAGTACAAGATACTAACGAGCCTGTAACTGGTCAACAAATGACAGCATCTGTAGGTCAAGTAGATGCAGTTTCTGTAGCAGATGCTAGTGGAATACAAGGCACATTAACATTAGGAAACTTTACTCTAGTTCAGTCAACAAATGAGTCTGTCACAGGTCAACAATTGACTATGACAATGGGTAATGCAGATGACGTTCCTGATCAAATTGTTGGGGTATCAGGATTACAAGCTGCTACTTCTGTTGGAAGTGTTGATATTGTTATTGATTGTCCAGTTGATGTAACGGGCACGGTATTGACTTCAACAGCCGGTAGCACTAGTATCTATGCATGGCGTGAGGTTGACCCTGGAGTAAATAATAATTGGACAGAGGTTGATTTAGCAGCGTAAGAAGTGTAAAATTATAATTATTTAGGAGAAAAATTTTATGGCATCAAGTTATTCAACAGACCTCAAACTAGAGTTGATGGTAACCGGTGAAAATGCTGGTACATGGGGTGACAACACAAACGAAAATTTAAAATTAATTCAACAAGCGATTGCTGGATTTGAATCAGTAACACTCTCAAATGGTGGTACAGTAACACTAGCGATGACTAACGGAGCATTGTCAAATGCTCGTAACATGGTTATTAAGTTTGCTACAATTACTTTAAACAGTGCATCAGTTGTAACAATTCCAGATGGAATTGAAAAATTCTACATCTTTGATTTGACTGCTGTGTCTGGAGTTTCAAACTTAACAATCAAAACTGCAAGTGGTACAGGTTTTGCACCAGCAGAACAAAAAATTGTTGCTGCATATGCTGACGGTACAAACTTAAACGAAATTGCACTTGACACTTTAGGTGGTACAATCGGAACTGCTCAAATAGCAGACAATGCTGTTACAACTGCAAAGATTCCTGATAACGCAATTACAACTGCTAAGATTTCTGCAAACCAAGTTACAACTGCAAAAATACCTGACAACGCAATTACAACTGCAAAAATTTCTGCACTTCAAGTAACAACTGCAAAAATTGCTAACGATGCTGTAGGTTCTGACCAATTAGCAAACACTCCAGTTTCAGCAGGTTCTTACACTAATGCTGCTATCACTGTTGATGCTCAAGGTAGAGTTACAGCTGCAAGTTCAGGAGCTGCTTCAGGTGGAGATGCGTTTGACTTTACATTAGCTGTTGCTGGACCAGGACCAGTTTCTACAACTTACTCACCACTTAACCCTTCCTCAACTGCAGGTTATGGTTACATGGCTGGTGGATCTGGAAACGGTGGTCAAAGAGGAGTACCAGTTAGAATTGGTGGTAATGGTGGAGAGGGATCTTACGGTTTCTTTACATTTAATGCACCGGGTGGACTTAACGGAACTACAGTTAACGTAGGTGGCCCAGGTGGTGGATCACAATTTGGTAACATCATGTCAGTATCTGCTGCAAACAATGGTGGAAGTCAGATAGATCCAGGTAACCCAGGTTCTGTATCTTTCAACTTACCAGGTGGTAACGTACCAGGTACAAACACAAACTCATTAGTTAATACCCCATTTGATAACAGTGCTGACTATGCACCGATGATCATGCTTTTTGAAGGAGAAACTACTGATGCATTTGGTAATACTTACCCAGGTGCTCAAAACGGATTCTTTTTAGTTCAAACTATTCAAGGAGGACAAGGTGGATCTCCAAACACACCAAGAACAGATGGTAATCCAGGATACTTATTCTTCTATGAGAAAAATGGAGGAGGATTCTAATGGCACACATTATCTGGAACGCAGCAGGATATCATATTGGTTTATCAGCTAACGACACTGATAAAGATTATTTTTTATCTCATGAACCAACTGCAACAACAACGAGTATATCAGAAGCTGATTTCTTATCTTTAGTTAGAAAAGAAAAACAACTTCTAGGTGCTGATCACTCATTAGATAATACTGATGAAACAAGATATGAATGTACCAAAGACAGTCACCAAATAACTGATTGGGATTGTGGAGGAAGAATCCCTAATGCAAACTATTTTAAAGAAATTCTAGAAGGTATCATTAAACAATGTGATGACCATATGTATTGTCACAATGAAGATAAAGATACTGCATTCAACGCAAAAGTCACTAGTCACAAAGCTAATTGTGAAACAATACTAGGTGAAATCAATGGCGGCACATGGGCTGAACCATCATGGCCAACTGATTCAGTATATAAGTATTGTGAAGGTAGATTTGGCTCTGCTTTAAGTGATTGGGAAATCCCAGTTTAATTGACTTCTTAAGATAATTAAAATAGAACATCTTGTATGTTCGAGAAGAAAATTAAATTTCTTTGTCTAAAAGAATATCTTGAATTTGCTGATCATAAACCTGAGCCGGTTTCTCTAAACTTACCAGAGTGGTATAAAAAATTAGAGCATACTTTCAAAAACATGACAGTAAAAGGTTGTCTTCCTTTTATGGATACTTTGACAACTGGTTATTTAATAAGAGCAAGTCAAGACTTTTACATTGATTTACAACACAATCCTAAAGCAAAAAATGATGAAGACAAATGGCATATGAGATGTGCACCTGCATTTGCAGTAGCTTCTCCATCATTAAAAGCTAACGCTGAATATTTGGGTTTGGATATTTCAGGAAGCACACATCACTATAAACAATTAGAAGGCTCAAAATTTATAGAAAGAAATTTAGCATCTCATTTTATTAAGTTTGATAATCCTTGGTATATAGAAACACCTCCAGGATATTCTTGTCTATTTACACCTCCTCTTAACAATGGTGACGATAGGTTTGAATGTTTAGCAGGTATAGTTGATACAGACACTCATTATATGAGAATAAACTTTCCTGCAGTATTTAATGGTTGGAAATATAAAAATGGTTATAAGGGCACTATTAAAAAGGGGACACCTTTGGTACAAGTTATACCATTTAAAAGAGAAAGTTGGAAAATGGAGATAGGTACTGTAGACAAAAAAGAAGTTGATAGAAGAGGATTTAAAATGACAGTACAAAGATTTAAATATATAAGATCTGTATGGCACAAGAAGATAACAAAATAATTTTTGATCAAACACAAGACAATATAGGTAAATGGGTAAAGATTTACGATAACTTTATGCCTATGGAAAAACTTGCAAAGCTATTACAGTTTTGTAATTCAGATGTATGTAAAGAACATTGGATAGCTGGAAAAGTTGGTGATAGAGGAGATGGTGGTAAAGTTAAAAAAGAAACAAGAGTTGTTGATTGTTTAGGTCTAACTAATATTGCAAAATCATATACTGCTGTACACTATGCTTGGTATATGAAAAGTGTAGTTTGTAAATTAATAGAAAAATATGTGCAGGACACAGGTGCACAAATATTTGATTTTAGAGTTCACGATATAGAGGTTTTAAGATATAATGTAGGTGGTAAGTATGAACCACATATTGATGCAAGTCTAACATATCCAAGAAGAGTAAGTATGATAATGCTTCTTAACAATGATTATGAAGGCGGTGAATTATATTTCCCTGGTGTTGGAGAAATTAAGGTCGCGCCAAATAGAGCTATTGTATGGCCAAGTAATTATGTTTACATTCATGGTGTTAAACCAATAACAAAAGGAACAAGGTATAGTATAGTATCATGGCTACTTTAAAAGAAGCAAAAATTATAAAAGATTTTATTACACCAGAAGAGGCAAATTTTTATTTGTGTTATACACAGATGCATCAGAGAAACAATCCTATGGCAAGTAATCCAAATAGTTATGAAGCACCTAATGATGATACTGCATATTATTCAGATCCTCTTACTGAAAGTTTAATGTTAATGAAACATGAACGTATGGAAAAAGAATTAGGTATTAAACTATTTCCTACATACACATACTGGAGAATGTATACCTATGGATCTGAACTTAAAAAACACACAGATAGAAAAGCTTGTGAAGTATCAGTTACACTTCATCTAGGTTCAGATGGCACTCCTTGGCCTATTTGTTTCAACAATGAATGTTATGAATTAAAGCCAGGAGAAGCAGCTATCTACAAAGGAATCGAATGGCCACATTACAGAAAAGAACCATATAAAGGTGACTTTTATAGTCAGGTATTTATGCATTATGTTCATGCTGATGGTTTATACCAGGCATACAAATTCGATCAGAGACCTATGGTAGGTTTAAAGAAATAAGGCTTTATGCTATAATAAAGCATGCCTTTAACAAATGTACAGATAAGACCAGGATTCAATAAACAAGTAACTCAAACAGGCGCAGAAGGTCAATGGACTGATGGTGACTTTGTGAGATTTAGATATGGGTTGCCTGAAAAAATAGGTGGCTGGGAACAGATTCTTAATAAAACTTTGGTTGGTGCAGTAAGGGAACAATTAGTTTGGGCAGACTTACTTGGTAGAAAGTATGCTGCACTTGGTTCTAATAAAGCTTTGTTTATTTATTTTGAAGGAGCTTTCTACGATATCACTCCATTAGACACAGCTCTTACTGGAGCTACATTCACTACAGTGAATGGGTCGCCAACGGTTACCGTAAACAAATCTGGACATGAATTTTCTAATGGTGACTTATTTACATTTACATCAGTAACACCACCAGTAGGTGCAGGTTACGTAGCGAGTGATTTTACAACAAACACTTTTGAGGTAGTAAACAGAATAGATGCAGATAGTTTTACAATTACTATGGCTGCTAATGCAGGAACCTCAGTTTCTAACAGTGGGTCAGCTACCATAAATCCTTATGTAGAAGTTGGTCCTTTGAATCAAACTGGAGGATACGGATGGGGAACAGCAGCATGGGGTGGAGCATCAGGAACTGTATCTACACTTAATGGAGCTTTACTTAACGATTCTGCAGGAACAGGCGGATCTGGAACGTCAATTACATTATCATCTACTGTAGGGTTTCCAACTTCTGGTACAATCAAAGTTGGAGCTGAGTTTATATCGTACACCGGAACATCTAGTAACGATCTTACTGGCATCACAAGAAATGTTGCCGGAACACAATCTGCACATTCGGATGGTTCAGGGGTTGAATATTATATTGGTTGGGGACAAGCTAGTTTATCTACAACGGTAATTCTTGATCCTGCGTCTTGGTCATTAGATCATTTTGGACAAGTATTAATTGCTACAGTAAAAAATGGTAAAACATATAACTGGGATCCTTCTGTTGCAAACGCGTTGAATACTAGAGCTACAGCAGTTACAGGAGCCCCTACTAAATCTGTAATGTCAATCGTATCTGAAAGAGACAGACACCTTATTATTTTAGGAACAGAAACAACTGTTGGTGATGCAGCAACTCAAGATAAAATGTTTATTAGATTTTCTGACCAAGAAAACACGAGCACATATGCACCTACATCTACAAACACTGCAGGTACTTTTAGGCTAGATTCTGGTGTAAAAATTGTTGGAGCTGTAAGAGCCAAAGATTATATTTTAATTCTTACTGATACCTCTGCTTATGTAATGCAGTTTGTAGGTCCACCTTTTACTTTCAGTATAAGACAGGTAGGATCTAATTGTGGTCTTATTGGTCAACATGCATTGAGATATGTTAATGGTGCTGTCTGGTGGATGGGTCAAGCTGGTGGTTTCTTTGTTTATGATGGTACAGTCAAAAACGTTCCTTGTTTGGTAGAGGATTTTGTATTTACAAGTAAAGGAACTAATCTTGGTCTTAACTACAATGCAGGTGAACAAATCTATGCAGGTCTAAATCATTTATATGAAGAGATAAGTTGGTTTTATTGTAAGAATGGCTCAGAGCAAATTGACAGAGTTGTAACTTACAATTATGCAGAAGGTCTGTGGACTACAGGATCATTATCAAGAACGTCTTGGCATGATTCAACTTTATACGATGAACCATATGCAACAGAATATACTGCTGCATCTACACCTAGCTTTCCTGTCATACAAGGTGTTACATCACAGAACGGAGCTACTACATACTATGAGCATGAGGTAGGCAACAATCAAGTTGATTCGTCAGGTAATAAAACAGCTATACCTGCTTTTATACAGTCAGGAGATTTTGACTTAGATATAGAAGGTAATGGTCAATTTTTTATGTCTATGAGAAGATTTGTGCCAGACTTTAAATTACTAACAGGAGATGCACAGGTTACAATTAATCTTAGAAACTTCCCATCTGATTCAGCTTCTTCATCACCTTTGGGTCCATTTACAATAAATAGTTCTACTGCTAAAATAGACACAAGAGCTAGATCTAGATTTGCAAGTCTTAAAATTGCTAATCTATCAACTGATCAAAACTGGAGATACGGAACATTTAGAGCTGATATACAACCAGACGGAATGAGAGGCTAATGGCAAAAATAAATATAATAATACCTGAACCAAGAAGCGAGTATAGTGAAGAAAACCAAAGACAAATTTCACAAGCTTTAAGAACTACTCAAGATCAACTTAATACAAATTTTCAACAAGAACTTAAAAACGAACAGGATGCTTTTAATTATTTCTTATCATGACAATACGATATAAAAACCAAGGATATAAACAAACTGGGACTGGTAAGACTACAGTATTCACATGTCCTACTGATGCAACAGTTATAGTAAAAAGTATTTATTGTGCAAATAACGATGGGTCATCAGCAATTTTAGTCAACATGAATTTAGTAGACTCATCTGACTCAAACACAGAGTATGAATTTTTTAGAGATGATGTTGCTGCTAAATCACAAATCAATGCTTCTCCCCAAGGATTGAACTTAGAAGCAGGGGATGCAATAACAGTACAAGCAGCTACAGGTAGCAGTAAAATTCAAGGTGCAATAAGTTATGCATTAATAGATAGATCACAAGAAAATGGCTAGACAAAAGTTTGTAAACTTCACACCAAGACCAAAACCACCTAAACGTCCAGGTCGTCATAAGAAAAGACTTAACAAAAGCGAGAAACGGAGCTATAAGAAGTACAACTCTCAGGGACGTTAGTGATTCAACATATTCTTAAAACACCAATCCATGTAGGAAAATTAAAAGAACCTATATTAACAAGATCGATAATGACGATGGTTAATGATTGTATGCATACCAAAAATTTTAGAACAGAAAGCAATTTTGGTGGATTACAAACTAATAAGTATGATGCAAAGACAAACGAAAAACTTTCAGTAAAACTATTAGAAGAGACCACAAAATACGTTGAGTCTTTACATAGAAAAAAACAATTTAAAATAACACTTAATGGATTTTGGATTAATATAAATATGAAAAATCATTTTAATGTAGAGCATATGCATTATAATTATCAAAACAAATTTTCTGGTATATGGTATGTGCAGTGTGGTGAGGGGTCTGGTAATTTAGTATTTAAAGGACGTGATGACTTTGTATCAGTAAGCCAACTAGATCAATATTTTAATAACGAGTTTACTAACGATTATGAATTACAACCAAAACCTAATGATCTTATTTTGTTTCCGTCATATCTTAAACATTGGGTAAAACCTAACATGACTGAAACACCTAGAATATCAGTAGCTTTTGATATAGGTTTTATTGACGTATGAAAATAATTGACAACTTTTTAAATGACGAAGAATTTAAACCTATAGTAGAAACATTTTTGGGTGAAGAGTTTCCATGGTTTTACAATGATGCGATATCAGAACGTGGTGATGACAGGTTTCAATTTATACATGGACTGTACAAAGACTGTACATTTGTTTCTAATTTTGCACCACTTATGTTTCCAATACTAAACAAACTTAATATGTTTATGTTAAAGAGAATCAAAGCAAATCTAATTACAAGAACAGAAAAACAACTCAAATCTATACCACATATTGATTTTAAAAATATCAAAACAGCCATATTCTACGTGAACACGAACAACGGATACACACAATTCGATAATAAAACTGTGCCTTCAGTTGCTAACAGAATTGTTATATTTGACAGTAATCTTAAGCACTCTTCAGTATCTCAAACAAATACAAAACAAAGGGTGGTTATAAATTTTAATTATGTTACACAGGAAGAAAATGAAAATTAAAGGTGATAACACAAGTATCTATTTTGCTTTTAACGATGAGGAGATAGCTAAAATAAATAAGGTGGGTTTTATACAAATAGAAAATGCAAACAGAAAGCATTTTTTAAATATGATGATGGGTCTTTGTGTAGAGCTTAACAGAGCAACTGACGAGGAATTTGCTAATTTACTTTCAAAGGGAGATACTGTAGAAGATAAGGATAGTACAAATAAAAATAAAATAACACGTGTTAAACCAGAAAACATAACGGAGGAACAATGGCAGAATTACCTAAAATTCCTGCAGAAGCAAAAGAAATCATAAAACATAAAAGAACGGGAGCTGTATATGCTGATAAAGCTGCTTTTGATGCTGATGTTGCTGATCCCAATACTGATACTACTGCTGATGATTATAGACAGGACTTGGAAATAACTGTAGCTAAGCTGACCATTCAAGGCAAAACCAAAGAATGAAACCTAGAGGCGCAACTGAACTACAGTTGGAGATGTTACACAAACACGTTTCTAAGGACGTGTTAGATCAAGTACAAATATGTACATCAATACCAGGTAAAGTTCCTATAGATCCAAGTAAACTAAATATACTTTGGCAAAAGAATTCTTATGATCAGCCAAATCTTCAAGAGTTCTTTGGTAATAAAGCCAGACATAATGATTATGATTGGTATGTATTCAATAGTCATTGGTGTTATGAGAAGTTTAGATATTTCTTTGATATACCTGCACAAAAATCTGTAGTAATTAAAAATGGTTGTACAAGTTTTCCAACCAGAAAGATTTATAAAAAAGGTGATCCAATAAAAATATTGCATCACAACACACCTTGGAGAGGCTTAAATGTATTGCTAAGAGCAATGCAAGATATAACAGATCCTAACATTACTTGCGATGTCTACAGCTCTACACAAGTTTATGGTGACTCATTTAAACATAACAATGATGATCAATTCAAAGCATTATATGCTCAAGCAGAAAAATTACCTAATGTGAATTACATTGGTTATAAACCAAATGAATATATTCTAGAACACATGACTGATTATGATTTGTATGTTTACCCTAGTATATTTGAAGAAACTTTTTGTGCATCAGCTCTTGAGGCTTTAGCTGCAGGAGTGCATGTGATTACAAACAATTATGGTGCACTGTACGAAACATGTGCTGAGTGGCCTGTATATGTCAACTATTCTGATAACTACCTACAGATGGCAAAAGACACAGCAGTAGCTATTAAGGTTGCATCACAATATTTACATGAGGATCACATACAAGAACATCTTGAGGAACAACAAAAGTTTTACAAAAGATTTTACAATTGGAAAAAGAAGGGTGCAGAATGGGAAAGTTTCTTGAGAGGAGCACTGAGTGAGCGTAAAGCCTAGACCAAAGATACCTGACCAAGTTGCTGCTCTTGCACCAATGTGGAAAACGGACACCGAACAAGTCAAACTAAAATTAAATAAAGCACCGTACTCAATATTTGTTGCTACACCTGTACACGATCAATGTTCTATTCATTACACACAAGGCTTACTTGAATTCCAACAGTTATGTATTAAAAGAAATGTAGATGTAACCTTTGCAATCATGAAGTCATCACTAGTGACTCAAGGTAGAAACCTTTGTGTTTCAAGCTTTTTAGAATCAGATTATACACATATGCTATTTGTAGATTCAGATATATTGTTTAATGCAGAGTCAATTTTTAAAATGATACAGAGAGATAAGGATGTGATATCAATACCTTATCCTTTGAAGACGTTAGCTCATAATAAAGTTTTTGATAAATTTAAAAAAGGTGAGATCAAGACATCTCAAGATATACAAAAATGGTCAAATCTATATCCAATGAAAGTATTAAATGAGAAAGATATTACAGTAGAGAATGGAGTCATTGAAGTAACACACAGCCCAACTGGATGTATGTTAATTAAGAGAGGTGTGTTTTCTAAACTAATACAAAAGTATCCTGATAAAGCTATTGTTCAAAAGACTGTTATTAACGGTAAATATGTAACTAAACCGCACATGTGGAACTTCTTTGATTGCTTACATGATCCTGTAGAAAAAACATATCTTGGAGAAGACTTTGCTTTTTGTAAGTTATGGAGAGATATAGGTGGTCAATGTTTCGCCTTTATTGACGATCCTATTGCTCATATAGGTGAACATCAGTATGAAGGGCGTTTCGCTGACGAGTTGATATTACCTAAGTAAAATGGTAATATTCTACATTAAAGATCTTTTATAGGAGAAATATACTAAATGTTACAATTCTTACCCTACGCATTAGCAGCCTACGGAGGTTATCAAGGATATCAAGGTGCAAAGGATTCAGGAGCATCTGGTCTTGGCAGAATATTAGGAGGAGCTATCGGTGCTTACGGTGGATATAATTTAGGTCAAGCTGGTGGTTTTGCACAACGTGCAGGTTTTGGTTCTACTGTTCCAACGTTCACAAACATACCTGGAATATCACAGATACCTGGCATGTCAAATTTTACAAGATCAACAGTAGCAAATGCAAATCCAAAATTTTTAGGAACAGATAAAGGAACTGGTGGTGCGTTAGTTCCTAATCCAAATTACAGAGCACCATCTGAAGGTGGTGGATCATTACTTGATATTTTAAAATCAGAAAATGATAAGGGTAATATGGTTTACAACCCAGCAAAAGTATCTGGAGCATTAGCAGCTACATTATATGCAGCAGGCGCATTTGATAATCAACCAACTGATATATATTCTCCAGGTTACAATATGAGTTATTTAGAATTACAAAAACAAAGACCAGGTTACACATACATAGATCCTGCTACAGGACAAGAAAAACAATATGAAAAAGTTTATGCACCTGAGGAACAAGGTAAAGATGACAGAAGATTTGGTCCTTACTCTATGAATGTTCAAAGACTTAGAACAGGTGGTATAGCGGAGATACAAAAATTTAATGAAGGTGGTGTTAACTATCTTCCATCAAAAGTTTCACATGACGAAAACGATGCAACTAATTATGTTAGAGCAACGGGATATGTAGAAGATGGAGCAGGAGTCGGTGATAAAGACGAGGATACAATGTTAGCTCAATTAGCAGACGGTGAGTTTGTAACAAGAGCAGATGGAGTGTTAGGTGCTGGAATCATAGCTGGTGGAAATCCAAATAGTATGAAAGATCTAAGAGAAAAAGGTGCCAAATATTTCTACGAACAACAAGCTAGATACAAACGTGTATTTGATTTATTGAAGGAGAAAAATGGCGACAGCACAAAAAAAAATTAAACCCCTAGTAAGCATATTACCATTAGAGCCAAAAGACATTGAAAAGTTTTGGCCACTAGCTGAGTTCATGGTGGCAGAGGCTTTAGTATTTTCTGGTAAGTATGCAGATCCATCTTGGGTTATGGAGAACTTAAAAAAAGATTCTATGCAATGTTGGATTATGTTTGGATCTGATGAGCTAGAGGAAAACAAAGTATTTGGTATTTGTGTTGGGCGTATTGCAGAAATGCCAAACTATCTTCAATACGAAATATTAATTTGCACAGGTAAGAGAAGAGATCTTTGGGAAGATTCTCTTATACAATGCGTAACAGATTTTGCTACAGTCAATAAATGTAAAAGACTTAGTATAATGGCCAGACCCGGTTGGGAGAAAGTTTCTAAAAAGTGGGGCTGGAAAAAGAAACATGTACAACTAGAGAAATGGATTTAATATGAGTTTTTTAGGAGGCGGAAGATCATCACAACCATCGACACCATCATCAACTACATCTTTTGTTCGTGAAGCTCCCGGTATAGAGGAACGAAAGATAGAGTTGATGGACATTGCGCGTCAGGTAGCGCAACAGCCAATCAATTTACCTGATGTTCAAGTAGCACCATTATCTGGTTTAGAACAATTAGGAATGACTGCTGCAGGTACAACAGGTGTTGGAGCAGGTACGGTTGGTTCCGGTATAGGGCAAATTACAGGAGCGGCAGCTCCTATCGGTGCAAGTCAAATAGCACAATACTTAAATCCTTATCAATCTTACGTGACAGATGAGATAGCAAGACAATCAGGAATTATGTCAAACCAATTAGCAGCTAACGCAGTAAGAGCTGGTGCATTTGGTGGCGGAAGAGAAGGTGTTCAACAAGCTGAATTACAGAACAGAACTTTAGATGCAATGGGTAGAGCACAGGCTCAAGGTTTTAATACAGCATTAGGTGCTGCACAAAGACAACAGCAAGTTGGTTTATCAGCAGGTCAACAATTAGGTCAGCTAGGTCAGCTTCAACAAGGAATGGCTCAACAAGATATTAATCAATTATTAGGTGCAGGTGGGGTTCAAAGACAATTAGCTCAATCTGCTCTCGATGCACAAAGACAATCAACATTACAACAACAGTATGAACCATACCAAAGAGCTGAGTTCTTGGCTAACTTGTATGCTGCTGGACCTAAAACACAATCAGGATTAACGATGGGTACAGCTCCAACTACAAGTCCGTTAGCACAAGCAGCAGGTACAGGTATAGGAGCATTCGCAGCTTATCAAGGTATGCAACAAAATTAATAGGAGGTTAAATGTCAATAAACAAAATATTAAACCGTCCTATTTTTAGAAAAGAAGCATTAAAAAAAGGTCATCTCAAACCTATTACAGCACAAACAGGTATAATGGTTGGTCAATCTTATACACCTCCACCACCTCCAGCTGTAAGACCTGGTATATTTAAAAGAGGATTAAGAGCTATTGGAACTCCAGCATTTGGATTTGGTTATGGTTTAAGTGATTCGACCATAGGAGGAAAAATTAATAATCCGTACTTAAGAGAGGCTACTAATATTGGTGCTGGTCTTGGTTTAAATTCATTAGCATTACGATATGCACCAGCAGCATTATCATCAGGTTTCTTACCTGCAACCTTAGCTCTTGGTATTGGATACGGAACAGGTGAACTAGTCAAAGCAGGTATTAAAGAAAGAAAAAGAATAAAAGCTATGTCTCCAAAAGAGTATGAAGCTTTTAAAAACGAACAAGAGGCAAAAGCTTTTAGTTATTTTGGTGATGGTTTATCTGATTCAGATTTGTTTGGTGATTTCAAACCTGAAGTGGTAGATGAAATATCTAAGAAGACTAAAACTACAATACCTAATCCTGGATCAGGTAGACCAGGTTCTAAATTTTATAAACAAAAAGAAACTGACATAGCAACTGAGCCAGACAATGTAACTAAGTTTGGTAAAGAGAAAAAAATTGATACTGCTAAAATTGCAGAGAATGCAGTTGAAGCTAATAGTGGTAGAGCTGGGGATACTGCAAGTGCTGTAGCTAGAGAAAAAACATTACCACAACCAGAGGCACCAAAAGTTGAAGGTGCACCTACGATAGATAATCAAGACGATGTTCCTAAAGGTAAGGGAGATCCTGATAAATCTACCATTGGAGCAGGAAGTGCACTTAAATTACAATTAGATGAAGCACAAAAAATGGTTGAAGATATGAGAAAAGGTAAAGGTTCAAATGCTAATTTAGTATTTTTAACAAACTTAGCATCAGGTCTTCTTACAGGAAAAACAAATAAAAGCGGCATAGGTGGTGCTATGGAAGTCTTTGGAGCTGCATTAGGACCAGCAACTAATAATATGATTATGGTCAAAATGAAAGAGGATGAGATTAGAGATAATTTATTAGGAAGAGTATTAGATTTCCAATCTGACTTCTTAAAAGCACAGAACGAAGCTTATGAAATGCCTGACACTGACCAAGTTGGAGTTATTCAAATGACTAACAAAGCAGGTAGAATTGTGAACGTGGCTGGTAGAATATTAAAAGATGGAACAAAACAAATAGCTACAGGTCAAGTAGATAGAAATGGTGTAAACATTTATACAACAGTAGATCCATCATTGAACTTTATTAACAATGCTGATGCCAACGAAAATACATTAGAACTTGCAGAAGGTATTGCTGGTAAATACGCAGCTGTAAACTTAATCAATAGAAGTTTAGGTATTATTGAAAAAGGCGAAGCTGATGCCGGTGTGACTGGTGCTTTAGGATTATATGGTGGTCGTATTACTGAAGCATTAGGAGATGTATTTAGCTTTGCTAAAATTGGTGGAGATAGTGAACGTGAAGTAAGAGCAGCAGGTAAGGCAGCTTTTGAAATAGAAAAAAACAAAGCCGCAATAGCTTTAGTTGCATCAGGTGAATTTGATGACAAACAATCTGCAATGAAATATTTAAATACAAGTTTAGGAACTTTTGATAAAAATAGAAGGAATGCACTAAGTAATGCTAAGAAAAGATTAGAGGGTGGTAATGCACTTGACTATGAAAGACTTGCAATTAATGAAACCGTTCTTGTTTACAAACTAGCAAACTCATTGAAAGCAAAAGACAGGTTAACTCAAAAGGATATTGAGATGGCTAAAGGTCTTGTTAAAGTATTCCCACTACTAAGAGGTGAAAGAAACGTTATTGCATCATTAACAGCTACAGCAGAAACTATTCTTGATGATATTAAACAACAAGAAAGATTATACGAGAGAGCTGGTGGATCTTCACAATACTTGTTAAACGAAAGAAAAGCTTATGGCTTATTACCTGATGGAATGACACTAGATAACATGAGAGATTTTGAAAGTAATAAATTTGATGAATTAAGAAAAAAAGTAGAGGAGATGACTGAGGAAGATTTCGACAAAATGTTTCCAAACTTATAATTATGAGTACGCTACAAAAATTACAGAAAAAGTTAGATGATAAAACTTTAAATCCATCAGAATTTTCTGATGAACAAAAAGTTGTTATTGATGCTTTAATAGACTCAGGTAAATTAAAAGGACCTAAGATGGGTGACCTTATGGAAATGAGAGATGATGCTAGAGAAGAAGTAGTATCTGAAAAAGAATTTTTACAAGATCCTCTCAAAGCATCTACAGGGGTTGGTTTATCTACGTATGAACTTACTGGAGATATTATCGGATCTATATTTCCTTATGTATATAATAGAAAAAAAATATTTAGAGCAGCTAAAGAAGGTAACTTATTAGGTAAAGGTCCAGGTTATTTTGCTACTAAAGCTGTTCAATTAGCTGATAAATTACCTGGAAGATTTAAATTGTTTGGTGGAGTATTGAAAGGTCTTGGTAAATTAGTTGACCCAGTATCAAGAGCTTACAGAGGGCCGTTATTAAAAACAGAAGTACAGTCCATACTTGGTGGTACAGTTGGTGCTGGTGTAGGATCTTTAACTTACGATACATTAAATGAAGCAGCAGGAACTCAAATAGCTGCAGCTCTTGCAGATGATTTATCTGAAATACCTGAAGGAGAAGTAGAAAGAGATCAATTAGTAAACGCAGGTGTTGCAATGAAAAATGCATTGATGTGGAATACTGGTGCATCTTTATTATCACCATTTATTTTTGGACCTATGGGTAAAGGTATTAAAAAATTATTTGGCACAGTTGGCCCTAAACAAAAAGAACTTGCACAGTTTGCAAGAGACAAAGGTTTACCATTACCATTATTATCTGGATTGAAAGAAGGACAAGGACCTTTAGCAGGTCTAGGTAGAAACTTCTTCAGATTTATGGGGGTATTCCCACTAGTAGCACCTGTAGGTAAGATTGCTAAATCGGAAGCGGAGATTGCAGGTGGTAAAAGATATTTGGAGGACATTCAAGCTTACTCACCACTTTTAAAAGTAAGTGCTATAAACAGTAGTATAAGACAACAAGCAGAAAAAATATTTGTACAAAACGTAGATCTTTATAACAGTGCATATAAAACATTTGATAACTTAGTAACTACCGCAGGTAATCCAAAAATAATAAAATTAGATAAAACACAAAAAGCTGCAAGAGAGTTTTTAGAAGAAAACCAACAGATGTTTCCTGAGTTTAGTGAATTCTTAGAAGGTATGTATGGTCAAGCAGCTAAACAACAAGACATAGATAAAATACTTACGATGCAAGCAGATCCTATAAATCAATTTATGAAAGCTATGCTACAGATAAGAGATGGTATGATTACACCAAAACAATTCAAAGGTGTAATGACCATGCTAAATAATGCAATTGAAGGTAGCAGATACTCAACATTAAAAGACAATATGTTTATTATGAGAGAAGCAATGGAGACAGATTTTGCTAAGTTTGGTGAAGACATTTACAATCCTGCAAAATACATGCAAGATGAAGGTATAAAAGCAACATATGATACTATTGCAAAACAAAGTGGTAAAGATTTAGCGGACCAATACATACAAAAAACAATTGATTCTGCAGAACTTCTTAAAGGCCAATTACTCAAAGCAAACAAAATATTTGCTGATGTTCAAGGTTTTTATCAATTGTCTCCGCTGGTAAAAAGCTTAAGAAAATTTGACAGAAATGCATTCACTGCAAAAAGTCTAGAGGGCTTTCAAGGTGCAGGTACGCAATACAGAGATCAATTATTTAAAGATATTGGGAGAGAAGTGTTTGAAAATGATTCTGTCGATGCATTAGTACAATTTAAAAAACTAATTGGTGCTGAGGCATCTAGGGAAATAGGAGCAAAAGCAACACAAGGTGGACAAGATTTATTTAAGGCAGTGACTGCAAAGTATGCATTTAATAAATTTTTAAGAGCTTTCAGTAGTCCATCTGATGCAGGTGCTAAATCAGTTTGGAACTTTATTGATGAGGATGCATCTATAAATGCAGGGGCTTCATACTTATCAGATACATTAAAAGTATTAACAAGAGATCAGAAAAGAAATCTTACAGACTTTAGTATTAAAGATGTTGCAAAAAATAATGGCATATTTAATACAACAGAATTAAAATTTGGTGGTGATGATTTTGCTGAATTTAGTGCAGATAAATTTATGCAATCTTTTGGTATCAAAAATTCTTTTGATGAAGCAGGTAGAAGAAAAATACAATATATGCTTGGTAACAAAGGAGCCGAAGAGTTTTACAACTTCGCAAGTTACATGAAAGCAATCGGTGAAACAAAACTTTCTGATCCTTCACAGTTCCTAGCCAGAAGACTTACACTTGGTGGTGGTATTGCTGGAGGACTTATATTTGGTGCGCCAGGTTTTATTGCTTCAGCTGCACTATTACTTTTATCTAGAAGAGCTGGGCAGATACTTACTGATCCTGTTGCTCTAAGAGCTATGAATGATGCACTATTGCCAGATGAAACATTAAGATTATTAAGAGGTGAGTCTCTCGGAACTGGTACGCCTAAAGCAACTTTCTTACCTGGAAGAGATTACTATTCAGGAAGAAGTGTTCAAACAATTGTCGATGCACTTAAAGTAAATGGTATTACTGGTAAAGCTAAAGCTGTGACTGAGTCCGCATTTAAACTTGGTTTGACTAGAAAGAGAGATGCACTTGCAAGATTAATTAATTATTTAGGTGAAGAAGATAAAGACATACCGTACGTAGATCCTAAAAGTATTAACGAACAAGAGATAATAGAAAAGTTAAGTCAAATACCTATGTCTATACCTGAACCAATTTATGAAGAGAATGTACCTGATAAAGTAAAAGAAACTATGTTTGCAAATGATTTTACTGAGTCTTCAGGCAGCGCAGAAGAAGATAACAATTTAGTTGGTATGATTAATACTTCTATACAAGCAAATGCAATATCTGATAACGAAGAAGCTGAAAGAGACGTTGAAGAGTATGGATCTGTCATGGGTGATATACAATTACAAAACCCAGTAACTCCAGCTGCACCACCGGCTACCGGACAAGCATCAGCTGCACAAGTACAGGGACTATTTCCAAACGATCCAACAAGTGCTTTGATTGCACAAAGAAGAGAACAAGGACAAAACAATGCCTAGAAAAAATGCATTAGAAAAAATAGAGAACCATGAAAAGATTTGCAGGTTAATGCAAAGACAAACCTTTGATCGAATCGATCGTATGGAAGCACGTATCGCTAGAATGGAAAAGTTTATAATTGGTGGATTAGGTGCAATTCTTTTAGCTGTACTTTCAAATCATATGTAGTATTAACTACAAATGAAGTTAGTAAAGAAATATCCTTACAAACATTACAACAGATTTTCAGACACAACAGGACGTAAATATTTGGTAGACAATGTAAAAGTACCAAGTGTGACTACAATTCTTAGTGCAACTAAAGATAGAAGATTCTTAGATAATTGGCGTAGAAAAGTTGGTGATAAAGAAGCAGATCGTATAATGACACAAGCATCAACAATAGGAACAGAGATGCACCAGGTGCTAGAATACACTCTAAACGGTCAAGGATATTACAATGCTCAGGATGAAGGTGCTAAACCTAGAATGATGGCAAAAACCATTTTGAACAATATAAGGTTAGATGAAATATGGGGCAATGAGATAAGCCTTGAGTATCAAAACAAGTATGCAGGTACATGTGATTTAACAGCAATAGCATACGGAAAACCGAGTATTGTTGACTGGAAACAAGCAAATAAGCCAAAAAAAGAAGAGTGGGTAGAAGACTACAAACTTCAGTTGGGTGCCTATTATTTAGCCCATACAGCTAATTACGGGCCCATAGAGCAGGGGGTAATAGCAATTTGCACCCGAGACCTACGATATCAGGAGTTTAAGCTTTCTGAGGCAGATTTGAAAGAGTATGGAGATAAGTTCTTACACAGAGTAGAACAATTTAATAAGCTACAACAGCCAGTCTCTTAAGTCTTCTTCACCTAGAGTTTTAGCAGCTATTAAACCTTTGCTTGTAAGTGACTTCATAATAGCCTCATCTAATGTATTTTTTGCAACTATATCAATATAAACTACAGTTCCTTTTTGGCCCATTCTATGAGCACGGTCTTCTGATTGTTTTCTTATTTCCAAGTTATAATTGTTACTGAAATAGATAACAGTATTGACAGCAGTAAGAGTAAGACCAAAACCCCCGGTAGTAGGATTGCCAACCAAAAAACGGCAGCTAGGATCTTGTTGAATACGATCAACAGCATTCTTTCTATCTTTGACACTAACTTCTCCATATATACTCACAGTTGATTCTGGGCCATATTTATCAATAAGAAATTTTTTTATTTCATGGATATTATATAAATAATTTGCCCATATTATTACTTTACCATCTGTCTCATCTAGTGTCTCCTCCAGGGCATTGAGCTTAGATTTATGTAATGTCATGATTTCTCCATCATCATTTTTAGTAAAACCATTACAAACTTGATGTAACTTAACAATTTCTGTAAGTTTATTAGAAAATGATATTGTACTATCTTCAACAATTGCCAATGCTGAAGTTCTTAGACGATTATATATATTTTTGCTTTCACCTTCGAGTTCAATGTATCTTTTCTGACGTACCTTCGGCTTCAGGTCTAGACATTGGTCTTTACGTATTCTAGTAGAAAACTGTCTTAGTTTAGTCTCCAACTCCTCCAAACGCTTATAATATTTAGGCACACTAATGTATCTACCAGACCCGACTGGTATATCAGTCATCTCTGCATATCTATTTCTAAAAGCAAGATAACTTGAAAAACCCAATAATTCTGGACTTAAAAATTGACATTGTGTATATAAGTCTAATGGAGATTTTGTTATTGGGGATCCTGTTAATATCCGCCTTATATGGGATAGTTTTTGTAATCCTAAAATGTTTTTTGTTCTTTTTGCTGATCTGTTTTTTATTGTGGTTGATTCATCCAGTGTTACAAAATTTAATTTATTTTCTCTAAGATACTCTACACAAGCATTAAAACCTCTTTTTGTTGATAAAGCTTCAACGTTTATTAGAAAGATTCTAAGGTGTTTGAATTCTTGCAACTTATAATATTCTTTTGGTTTATCTATATTCCATTTATATATTTTATATTTTATTACTTCAGGCATATGTACTTCTATTTCACTTTCCCAATTTGTGTATACTGATTTAGGTGCAATAACTAATGCAGCAGTCACACTTCTTTGTAAATAAAGGTAAGCAAGATTATCTATAGTAACTTTTGTTTTGCCTGTTCCCATCTCCATAAAATACGCCCATTGCGTTTTTATAGCTGATTCGTTCAAAGCATTTCTTTGATGCTCATATGGGATAGTCTTATACGGAAATTTCCACATCTTGATTTAGATATAATTTTTTTGTTGCAAAGGTCAAGGGAATAAATTAAGAGTCCAACAGGAGGATATATGGATATTGAAAAAATGTCGAACATTGACATTAATCAAGATAGTGTGAAATCTATTTCTGATAAATGCAATCAATTAAAAAATCTTAAAAGTCAAGTTGAAGAAGAAGAAGAAAAATTATCTCTACTAAAAAACAAAGCACGTGATTTAGAAGAGAGAGTCATTCCAGAGATGATGCAGGAAGCAGGTGTATCTTTGTTGAAATTAGCAGATGGTTCTACTGTAGAAGTAAAACCATTCTATGCAGCAAAAATTCCTGAGTCACGAGTTGAGGAAGCCTTCGGTTGGTTAAGAGGTAAAGGGTTCGAAGATCTAATTAAGAACACAGTTACCGCTTCATTCAGCAGAGGACAAGACAACCAAGTCTCTGAATTAATAAAAGTGTGCGAAGACAATGGATTTGCTTACAATAAAAAAGAAAAAGTAGAGCCAATGACTTTAAAAGCTTTTGTTAAAGAACAAGTTGAAACAGGTAAGGAATTACCATTTGATTTGTTCGGAGTATACATCGCAAATAAAACAAAAATAACAAACAAATAAAAGGTAACAACATGAAGATAAAGAACGGACAATCGAACGAAGTAGCGATTAAGAAGACGGCCGGTGCAGTTGCTAATGTTAACATTGAGCAATTCGCTGACGAGGGATTTGATAACGTGGACGCAAATAGTTTAGCGTTACCATTTCTAAAAGTTCTTGGACAACTATCACCACAAGTCACACAAGGTGATAGTCAATTTATAGCAGAAGCTAGACCAGGAATGATTTACAATACTGTGACTAATGAGTTGTATGATGGTGCTACAGGAATAAGAGTAATACCTTGTTTCTACAAGCTAGAGTACATTGAATGGAAGGATAGAGATAAGGGCGCAGTTGCACCTGTAAATGTTTATCCTGCTGATTCAGATATCATGTCTAAAACTGTCAGAGATGATAAAGGCAAAGATAGACTTGAAAATGGTAACTATGTAGAGGAAACGGCTTCTCATTACGTAATGGTAATTGAAGAAGACAAGTCTTCTACTGCTTTAATCACAATGAAATCTACTCAAAGAAAAAAATCTAAGAAGTGGAATTCAATGATGATGTCTCTTAGAGCTAAGAAAAAAGATGGTAAGGGTTTTTTTAGACCAGCACCATTTACTCAATCTTATATGCTTAAGACTGTGCTTGAGAAAAATAATTTAGGTTCTTGGTACGGTTGGGAGATAGAGCATGTCGGACAAGTGGAGAGCGAAGAAACAATCAAAGCAGCCTTTGACTTTTATGAGTCATGTAAAAAAGGTGCTGTGAGAGCAAACCACAAAAACGAAGATCAAGCGGAACAAAAAACTCCATTCTAGTATGGAAGTACTTGACAAAACCTTGGGAGAGTTTGTAGAACTCTTCCAAGGCTCTTCTACATATTTTGGTGCTTCAACACCATTGGGTCACAAACGTGACCGCGATGGCAAACAAGAATTCAGACATTGGGTTGAACCAGAGCCAATGACTAAAGAGCATTGGTTACAACATTTAAAAGGAGAAAAATACTATGGATCAGTTCCCATTCGAGATGATAATTCATGCAGTTGGGGGGTCATCGATGTTGATCGTTATAATATACAGCATAAGGAAGTTATATCGGTTATACGGAAAAGAAAATACCCGCTCGTCCCATTCCGTTCCAAATCAAACGGACTCCATTTAATTTTATTCATTGACGGTGTAGTTGCTGCATCGGACATGAGAAGAAAATTATTAGAGATTGCATCTGACTTAGGTGTTAATGATACGACCACAGATATTTATCCTGCACAGGATGAAGTTGATTTGACACCTGAAGATTGGAATCAAAAAAGAAAAGGTAATTTTGTAAACCTACCATACCAAAAAGCACACATGACAACTAGAGTTGCAATGGACAATGACGGCAACTCAATAAAATTAGAAAATTTATTTAAGTTTGTATCTGAATACAGACTCACACCAACACAGTTTAAAAAATTAAAAGTATTTCAAGATGATGAAACAAAAGATTATCCACCATGCGTAGTAAATTTTATGAAAAATAAAATACAAAAAGGTGAAGGTCGTAATGATGCTATGTTTAACGTAGCTGTATTAGCAAAAAAAATTAATCCGGATCCAGTTATGTATCAAGACTGGACAAGAAGCATGATGTCAAAGGTATGTACAGAAGCACTCCACCCGCAGGAGTTAAACAATATATTCAAAGGTGTAGAGAACAAAGAGTATACTTACAAATGCAAAACCTCTGTAGCTAGAATGCATTGTTCATCTACTACTTGTTTAAGACGTAAACATGGGATTGGTAAGAACGAGGCCTTACCTGAGGTTGGTAAACTTACAAAAGTAAATTCTTATCCTGAACCATATTGGATTTTACCTATACAAGGAAAGTCTATAAGACTATCAACTAAACAATTGTATCAACAACAATTACTTGGGGAGGCTTTACTTAATTATGATATTGTTTGGAGAGCACTGAAACCAACTAAAAGAGATCCAGATCCATACAGAGATTGGCTTGAAGAACTAATGGCAACTAAACAAGATATGGAGGGCTTTGATTCTAAAGAGGAACTTGATGATGTATTTAATTCAAGAATGTCTAGGTTCTTAGAAGATGTAGAAGATACAACTGAGTTTGATCAGATAGACTCAGGTAACATTTGGAAGGACGATATTGAAATGAGATTTAAATTAGAAACATTTAAGTCTTTTATGAAAAAGATGGGGTACAATTGGAATGAAAAAGAATGTACCAAGTTTTTAGAAACAGGTGGTGCGCAACCTAAATCAAAATTCAAAGGTATTCAGACCCGACATTGGGTGGTAGAATTACCAAAACAAAGTGAACACAAAAATAAAGATGTCAAATTCGTTAAAACAAAAGCTGCGTGGGAAGACAATTAAAATCTTTGGACCCCCAGGCACAGGTAAGACTGAGAATCTACTCAAGAGAGTACAACGTTATCTTAAACAAGGTTTCTCCCCCGATGAAATCTGTTACATATCATTTACCAACAAAGCAGTTAATGAATGCGTGGCCAGGGTCAGGAAAAGATTTAAAGAATATGATGAGGATGATTTCAAATATTTTAGAACATTACATTCTTTGGCCAGACAACAGTTTGCTGAGATTCCCGTTTTAGATCCGAAAGCAGACCTGTTGATGTTTCACACACAATACGGAACTATCAAAGTTAAATATCAAGAAGGCCATGATGATCAAAAAGTATTTAACAATTGGTCTCTGCAAATATATGACAGAGCTAGAAACATGAAGGTTGATCCTGTGTGGCTTTACAAACAACAACCAAGAAAATCTGTAAGGTTGCAGCAATTTAAGTCAATTATAAATGGCTACGAAGAATTTAAAACAATGGAACTGGAGAACGGACAACGGACACCTGATAGACTAGACTTCACTGACATGGTGCAGAAGTTTATAGATGATGGTGTATCTATACCATTTAAAGTTTTGATGGTTGATGAAGCTCAAGATCTAACACCTTTACAATGGGACTTGGTTGTTAAATTAGCAAAAGCTGTTGACAGAGTTTATATTGCAGGTGACGATGACCAAGCTATTTACGAATGGAATGGTGCAGATGTAGAGTTGTTTCAAAACTTTCCTGGTAAATCTCTTGTGTTGAAAAAGAGTGTGAGATTAAATAAAAATATACATCACTTCTCTAATTGTATTTTAAATTCCATGGGTGACAATCGTGTAGAAAAAGAATTTTATTCAAATGGTAAAGATGGTGCAGTGTACAGGTGGGGTGGTTTGAAAAAGGTGCCTTGGGATATGGACGGTGATTGGATGGTTCTTGCTAGGATAAACGATGTTAAGAAGGAGCTGCAGCAGGAGGCAAAAGATTTAGGTTTGTATTATCAAGATCAAAAGAACAACAAGTCATTTGATCCGAATCAGTATCACGCAATTAATTTTTGGGAGTCTATTTGTAAAGGCGGCAGCATAAGCAGAGAAGAAGCTGTTACCATGTATGAGTATTTATTAAACATAGACCACGGATACCGGTCATCGGACAGCAAGAAATGGAGTTTTGCCCACCCAAACCAAGTATTTAATTTTGATGAATTACATCTTAGATGTGGTATGAGAGATGAAAGGGGACCATGGCAAGAGGTATTCAAAAGAAAATTCAAGGACAAAGATAAATTATATTTTAATAAACTTATGAAAGCTGGTGTAGATTTAAACTTACCACCTAAAATTATCATAGACACAATACATCAAGTCAAAGGAGGCGAGGCAGATAATGTTGTCCTGGCGAGTAAATGTAATTTTCCATCACACTTTGATAAAAAGAATTTAGCAGATAAAGTAAAAGAACTTAGGGTTTGGTATACAGGTGCCACTAGATCTAAAAGCACACTCCATCTGTTGGGCACTTATCATCAATATAACTTTCCTTTGGGAAAGTATTACAAACAATACGAGGCAACTTATGACAGATAAAGACATGTTCAATGATGTTTTTCCTCAAGAGAGACAGGTAGGTGGATCTCACTACGTCCACTTTACCATTCAGCCCTACGAATTCATTGCAAAGAATGATTTATCATTCTTCCAGGGCAACGTAATAAAATACGTTTGTAGATATCGTTTTAAAAACGGTGTTGAAGATTTAGATAAAATTATTCACTACTGTGAATTAGAGAAGTTAAAACTAAAGGACGAGAAGAAAAAGAAATGATGTACGTTTTATCATTATCGATAGTGATAATGATATATGGTTTTATATGTATGTTGTTATATTTTTGGGATAAAGAAAAATGATTATAGCAGGTATAGGAATGGGCCACTTAGCTTCAGTTACACTGATGCAACATGGTAAGATAATTTATTACAACGAAGAAAGAAAGCTATCCAGGATAAAAGACATAGGTGGTATTCCCTACAGATGTTTAAATCAAATAAAAAAACAAGGATATAAAATTGATTTAGCATATTCAACTTCATACAATCGTGAAATACTAGAAACAAATAATCTAGCAAACTATCTTCATTTTTTAAAAATTTATGATAACGATCTTATTACATTAGACCAACCGCACCATGCATCACATGCAATCAAAGCTTTTGTTGACTCTGGTTTTGACGAAGCAAGAATTTTTGTAATAGACGGACGAGGTAGTTATTGGGATGGTCTTGGCCATGAAGTCTGCTCTATCTATGACATGAGCAAAAAAGATATGGTCTGTATATTTAAACAGATTTATAAGTTCAATTGGTCAAACCAACAACCCAAAGCAGCTCTAGGTATTACAAAGGATACTGTGTTTAATGTTTCTGACAAGGTGCACCTAGGTGAGTTCTATGCGAAAATTTCAGAAAAATTTGGCTATAGAAAAGAAGAAGGTAAGTTTATGGGTTATCAATCTGCAGGTAACATAGACTATGCTTTGTTAGAAAGCATACCAAAATCATTATCATACGAAGGAATAAAAGAGCTGCCGAAGTCTCAAGACGCTGCCAAAACATATCAAGCTTTCTTTGAGAGAGAAATAAAAAATTTAGTAATTGAAAACAAAAAACCTAACATGGTATTTACAGGTGGGTCTTTCCTGAATGTTATAAATAATTACAAGCTTCAGAGAACATTTAAAGATTGTAAACTTTACTTTGAGCCTTTATGCGGTGATGAAGGTAATTCGATTGGTATAGCATACCTAGCTCACCTAAGAGAAAAGTTTCCTATTGAAAGACTAAAAAATATTTACATTGGCCAAACAATTAAAACAAATCCAGACCTGCTGCAGGATGAAAGACTTATAGATAGATCTTTAGAACATATTGTCCACCTATTACATAATGGTCATGTGGTTGGTTTAGTTCAAGGTAAAGCAGAAGCAGGACCACGAGCACTAGGGAACAGAAGTTTATTGTTAGATCCAACAATTCCTGAAGCTAAAGACATAATGAATGAAATAAAAAAACGAGAAAAGTTTAGACCTTTTGCAGTATCTGTGTTGCAATCTGATTACAATGAATACTTTGAGGGATTGAGAGAATCTCCTACAATGATGTATGCACCATTAGCAAAAAACAAAATGAAACAAATAGCACCTTCAGTTGTTCATGTTGATAACACTTGCAGAGTGCAAACTGTAAATAAAGAAAACAATTTAGTATTACACGAGATACTAAATCAATTTAAAGTACCACTATTGATGAATACATCATTTAATCTTGCAGGTTATCCAATAGATGAGACGTTTGAGGATATTTTGTTTACATTTAGAAATTCTAAGTTAAGTTATGTGTACTTTGCAGATGAACAGAAACTCTTAATTAAAAATGACACATCAGCTTAATTTTATATATAATGATAGTGATTGGATAGCTCCTGCAGAGTATCCTGACTTATCTCAAGCAACAGAGATTGCAATTGACCTGGAGACGAAAGATCCAAATCTTAAAACAAAAGGATCTGGTTGGGCAACCTTTGATGGCCACATTGTAGGTTTTGCAGTAGCAGCTCTTGGACAGCAATGGTATTTTCCTATTGGTCATGACGCAGGTGGTAACATGGATTTATCTATGACTACTGCGTGGATGCAAGATGTTCTTAAAACACCAGCAACTAAAATTTTTCATAATGCTAGTTACGATGTTGGTTGGTTGTTAGTAAATGGTTTTGAAATAAGAGGTAAGATTGTTGATACTATGATTGCAGCTGCATTAATTAATGAGAACAGATTTAGTTTTAGTTTAAATGCTTGTGCCAAAGATTATTTAGGCGAGATTAAGAATGAAACATTTTTAAATGAGAAAGCTAAGGAGTGGGGTATAGATGCTAAAGCTGACTTATGGAAACTACCTGCAGGTTATGTTGGATTTTATGCTGAGCAAGATGCAGGTCTTACGTTAAGATTGTGGGAGAGATTTAAAGCAGACATAAGTAAACAAAGTTTACATGATGTCTGGGAAATGGAGATGGAGCTGCTGCCTATACTAATTGAAACTAGACGAATGGGTATAAGAGTTGATGAGGCAAAGGCTGCTGAACTTAAGAAAGAATTTGTAAAGAAAGAAAAAGAAGTCTTAAGTAAAATTAAAAAAGAAACTACTTTGAACGTAGACATTTGGGCTGCTAGATCTGTAGCACAAATTTTTGACAGGATAGGTGTTGAATACCCACGGACACCGAAAACCGGAGACCCAAGCTTTACCCAAAACTGGTTAGTAAATTGTGATAACCCGATAGCGCAACTAATAAGAGAAGCAAGAGAAATAAATAAATTCCATTCAACATTTATAGATTCAATCCAACGTTATGTTCACAAAGGTAGAATACATTCAGAGATAAATCAACTAAGATCTGACCAAGGTGGTACAGTTTCAGGTAGACTATCATATTCAAATCCTAATTTACAACAGATACCTGCAAGAAACAAAGAGTTTGGAGATAAAATTAGAAGTTTGTTCCTGCCTGAAGAAGGTAAACAATGGGGTAGTTTCGACTACTCACAACAAGAGCCTAGGCTTGTTGCTCACTATGCTGCATCGGTTAATGAACAATTCTCAGGTGCAGCAGAGTTCATTGAAGCTTACAAGAATGAGGCTGCAGACTTTCATCAAATAGTTGCTGACATGGCTGGTATTACTAGGACTCAAGCAAAAACAATCAACCTGGGTTTATTTTATGGAATGGGTAAAAACAAATTAGGAAAAGAACTTGGTATTACAAAAGATAGAGCTGAAGACCTGCTGCGTAGGTATGGCGAGAGAGTGCCATTTGTAAAAGGATTAGCCAATGAAGTGTCTAGCTCTGCCTCTAAATATGGGTTTATTCGCACTGTAGGGGGTCGTAAATGCCGATTCGACATGTGGGAGCCTGCAACCTTCGGAATGAATAAGGCCATGCAATATGAGGAGGCTAAGGCGATTTACGGAAATAACATCAGAAGGGCCTTTACTTATAAAGCTTTGAATAGATTAATACAGGGATCTGCAGCTGACCAAACAAAACAAGCTATGATTGATTGTTACAAAGCAGGTTTTAAACCATTGTTGCAAATTCATGATGAATTATGTTTTTCTATAAATGAAGAAAATGATATAAAACAAGTAAAGGAGATAATGGAAAATGCAATCGAAAGCCTTAAAGTTCCTTCCAAAGTTGATATTGCACTCGGACGATCCTGGGGAGAAGCTAAGGAATAATAGCCCCTGCAAGACCTGCAAGGGCACTAAGATTATTCTTGAGATTGAGGATCTTGAGATTGTTCGGAAGGATCCTTGTCCTGATTGTTCTCCGACTCCCTCTCTTCTTCGATCTTACGCAGCTTTCTAAGTTCCGCATAATAACTTGGGTGTTTCCATTCAAACATTTTGCTCTCCTGTTTTTATTTATTAGCTATTATACCACGAACGTTTTTTTGATTTTTTATTTTATTGAATAGTAGACGACCTCCAACTGCAGGGGTTTTATTCTGGATGCGACACTGAATGCTTTTTGTCATTTTTAAACAGCACAGTGTAATTGACTCTTTTGTTTAGATTTCCTTCATGTGTATGTACACCGATAGTTTTGTGCAGCAGGTTAGATTTAAAAAATATTGCTCTGTTATATTTATAAGGTATTTGAATAAATTCATTTGGATTTAATTTAAAGTATTCATCAGGTTCACCATAGTTATGTGAGCCAGTGTAAAATGTTTTAGAGAGTATTAATCCATTTTTGTTTTGATCTATAATTGAGTCATCAGGAGTTACCCAAGCATTTAATGTTACATCAGCATTCGGATCAACATGCATTCCTGTACCAAGACCTTTGTTGTTATATATGTTTGACCATGCGCCTAAAAATTTAAGTGCATAATTAGATTCTAATTCAGCTGCTAAATCTTTTGTAAAAGTATCTTCTAATCCATAACTATTGTTTTGGTAGTCTGCATAGATATCTTGAAAGCTTCTCTCAAGCTGCATACGTTTACATAAAAAGAAACAAACATAGTCTTTGAAAAAGTTGTCAATGATTACATAATTGAACTTATCAAATGTCTCTTCAAATATAAGTGGATTGACTCTGTTGGTTAGAATCATTTAGTGCTTTGTTCTTCACCATAGCAGCCAAGAACTAACGATAATCTTTTTTCAGGTATTTGATAAACACCATGTGGTACTTCAGGCTCAACATAATGGACCTGTTGATTGTCTGACAGAATTTTTTCTTTTCCTATTTGCCAATACGACTTACCATAAATGTTTTTTACAAATATATCATAAGCATCAGTGTGTAATTTTAATGATGGTGCCTGAGCTCCACCACCTTTTGTAAAATAAAAATTACCTGCAATCCTTGTGCCAACATTTTGTTTTGCAAATTCATCTATCTCTCTAAGCTCTGGGTGTAAATCTAATATATCACCAAGAATAAATGCATAACCTAAATCATAATATTTTTTGAATGCATCAAAATTAAGATAGCCTCTATAATCCATTAGCTGTCTTTTTTCTTTGTTACCCATGTTGTTGATCATTTCAATACTTGGTTGGTTAGTGTGACTCATCATTGGCCAACGTCTATATATTTTTAAAAAATCAAAAACCATTTCTTCATTAATGTTAATTTTAAGATCAACTAAATATTTGTGGAAACGATCATATGCAGGACCATATAAAATACTCATACGAATTCTTTACAATAAATTCAGCTGCATGTCTAGAAAAGAGACGAGGGTGGCCTACGATTTTGTTAGAAAAAATAATGTAGCTAGTTTTTTTTAACTAGCAATGTCTAAAAGACCTTTTTTTGCGTCTTCAACACTCTGATCATTAATCTTTGTTCTAAGACCTTTGATCTTGATATCGATCCACTTCATGTCTGGAGTTACTCTACCCTGCTCCAACGCTTGGGTAGCCCACTTGGACTCCAATTGAAGTTTTTCCGATATTAACTTTTGTAGTTGCATCTCGGTCAACCTCCTCGAAGGTTACGAAAAGAATATCAGGATTTAAAAAACCACCTGCATCTTTTTCATTTACATCTCCTGACTCAACCTTCTTGCTAAACATGTCAAGAGCAGCCTTATCGTTCTCAGCCTCAAGCATCTCATCAATATATATATTTTTATATTTTGCTTGGACGCGATATAGCTTCATGGAGTATTATATATCAAAATGTGCTGTATATGCAACACTATGCATCGATTTTTGGTTTAGTTGGTGGAACTATTTCTGGCTTTACTTCTATTGCTCTACACTCAAATCTAACAGCAATTCTGCTGTTTTCTATGTATTCTTTAGTAAAATCTTCAACAGCATCTAAATTTTTAAATGTGCCGTAAGCAGCTCTGTAGCCGTATTCTACGCATTCAGTGTGAGTATTGAACGAGACACCTGGGTAGTGATGACTAGGACATTGGCCACTTAATTGGCTGCACATATATAAAATTAAAACAAATTTGGTCATAAAGTCCTATATAATCCTATCTTATTTTTTACTTGCATATCCCATTTAAATGTTATATCTAATTGCAAATATGTCAAATATAAACAAAGAGGTTATCATGAATGACAATAAAATAAAAGCGTCTGCGGCACCAGAGAATCTGCAGGAGGCTTTGGTTTTACGACCTGAATGGGAAATAAAACCTAAAGGACTTGAAGCTGAACACAGCTTTACAGTTCAATTCTCTGAGCTTACACAACTCTTAACACTTTCTGTAAATGGTAAACTTTACAAAAGAATTAAGATCAAAGAAGATACTGATGGCAAAGTAAAATTCTATGATGCGTTAGGACAAGTGCAAAGTAAATTTGATCTGTGGGGGTTGTATGTCAAAAACTAGCAGCTCCGACATATTCAATTCTTGGGTAAACGAAGTTAATGAAACACTTAATACTTTACCGAAGACTACAATAACTGGAAATGAAATTGAATTTACAGATGATGAGTTTCAAACTTGTTTAAAGAAGTTGGAACAATGCAAGATGAAGTTCGAAGACTTTCCAATTTATCCAATCAATGAAAAGATTGCTACAGAGTTAGTGTGGGATCAATTACGGGGGTACAATGAACAACCTGATAATTAAGACTATACTTTGTGTAATCATGTTCTTAGTTCCTGCTAAAATAATTTTGGGATTGTTTGCAGCAGGTCTATACGTAATGTTCTATTAAGGAGGAAAAGATATGAACAAAGCAATAAATAATAAATACTTTGAAACTACTGATTACAGTAAGTTCAAAAAAGCAAGAGGTAATAGACCTGTTGATCCAGCACATGTTAAGCAGCTTAAGAAATTAATTGCTGAAAAAGATTTATTCGATCCTATTCGAGTAAATAGAAACATGGAAGTGATAGACGGGCAGCATACTTTGGAAGCTAGAAAACAACTAGATCTAAAGATACCTTACATCATAATCAATTCTGATGATCCACTTGATGTTGCAAGACTCAACACAGGTAGAAAGAATTGGTCTATGGAACACTATTTGAATCACCACTGTGCAAGACAGAAACGTGATTATCAAATATGCAGAAACAAAATGAATCAATATGGTTTAAATGTTTCTGAAACAATAGTGTTACTGTTAAAGAATGCTACCATTTGGAATAGAATATCCACTGAGTTTAAAACTGGTGATTTTATAATTCCTGCAGGTGGTATAGAAAACATTGATCGAGTTGGTTCGCAACTTATGCAATTGCGAAAATTTTTTCATGGTATGGACGATACCAAGAGAAGATTAAAAAGATCATTTGTCTATGCATATATAGTTGTAGATAAACATCCACAGTTTGATTTTAAGAGGTTCAAGAAAGCTTGTGCATCTAAATCATCTTGGTTTTTGTCAGGGACTAGTACAAAAGACTATGTAGCTATAATCGAAAGAATATATAATGCAGGTCTTACACCAAAAAGAAAACTTAAATTACTTGATTTTTTTGAGACAAAAGATTATCAAGAACACTAAGCGAAGGAAGGAAAGATGGACATAAACAAATGGAAGTCGTGTGCAGTTGATATAGAATCGTACACGATAATACGAGCCATGGGTAAAAATGGTTTTAGACGACCTGGTAGTATGATAGCAAAATTGGTTGATGATGAGGTGAAAAAAATTGCTAAAAAGCAAAATAAGCCTTACGAGTCCATGAAGCAGAATTTACTCTCTGAGGGCAAGAAGCTCCTCAATGGTAAATAGTTTTTAGATTGAACGCTGCAGACGGTATACCTTTGATCTAAAACCGAAAAGGGCCGGGAGACTGGCCCTTTTTTATAGTTGCAATCTAAATATAAATCACATATTAGTTAATAACGTATTCCTAAGCCTAAATGAAAAAGTGGGGCTCAAAACACTTTATTTTCACCGAACAACGAATCACAAGTTTAACTTTTAACAAAAGGATATTTTGTGGGCAAAGCTGTTAAAAAAAGCAGTGAAGAAGCATTAAATCAGGCGTTGGATAAGTTGGTCTTAATTAGTCCAAATAAGAAAACGTATGATGAACTTACAAGTTTAATGTTTCAGTTGTATTGTGGAAATGACTTTGGTTTAGGAAATTTCAGTCTTTCTTTTCTTGATAAAATTGAGAAGAGATGGACGACAGGACGTAAGGCTGCAGCTGCTGCTAAAGGCCTAAAGCTTGTTGTCCGGAATGTGTAACCACGGTGTATTATCCCAATCCATATCTTTTCCCACATCGTGGTTATGCAAATGGAAGAGTACAAGACTCCTAAAGAACTAGCCGAGGAAACAATCATATACGCAGGTGAGATGGATCCGATGGATCGTAATGATTTCATTGATTTGATTTGTGACCAGTTTTTAATTGCTAAGTACAGATCTAAATATCCTAAACGTGAGGTAAAGAAATTTGCTACATTGCTCTCCAAACTTGTTAAAAAATTTGGGAATTAAGTTAAGTATGGAACTTATAAAACCCAAAGAATTGTCTGAACAGAGGCTTTTTCAAGCTATTATTGTGCAGGCCTTAGAAGATGTGATGAATAATTCTGGTTTTAAAAAAGAAACTTATTGGAAGGAAGATGCCTACAAATGGTTTATTAGTAATTCTACAGACTTTCAAGATACCTGTTGGTCAGCTGATATGGATCCTGATATGGTAAGAGGAGAGTTTCTTAAACTTATAAAAAAAGAAAAAATTAAATTTACAGAGCTGCAGAAGTCCTGGCTGAACTATCGAGAGTTATATAAAATGTATCGAGAAGCTAGTACGAAGGAGGAGAGGCGTGAAATTAAAAAAGATATTGTTAAGGAGAACGAGAGAAGAATAAACCGGAGTCATTAGTCAGGGTGGTCTGAATTGTTTAACTCCTGGGGCGATCAAGAGAGCAAGTTTATAGCCCCAGAAGCAATGATAAAAATAATGCTCATGAATGAACATGGTTCAATGTACCATATCCGGTATTGTGTGTCTAATTAAATGTAGTTTGGAATAATTCTAAAGTGATAACGGCCACCGGAAACCATTTCCAGTGACCATTAATTTTACTATATAGATATCTCAGACTAATTAAAATGAAAAAGTGTCCAGGGGGTAAAAGAGGTGTATCTGGTGTATCTGAAGAAGAATAATGTATATATATCAAGGATTTAAGTGTGTTTTTGTACTGTATCCGTGGTGTATCTATGGTGTATCTGGGATACACCACTCTTGCGGGAACGCAATCGGAGGTTTTAAGGGTAATTACATTTAGTTTAAAAAATCTATATAATAAAAATATCATGATGAAAAAATTAATATTCAATACTGCCAAAGAGGCTTTTCGTAGAGGGTTTAAAAAATACAAACGTGGCCAAAGAAAGACTGAAAGAGTGCCTTATGATTTAGTCAAAGCAGACATAAAAAGAAGTATAAGAGGCACTAAATTTTTTGTTGGAGCTGAGGCTAAGGCAAGACCTGGGATTGGTAAAAAAGGTTTACCTAAAGGTGGTAGACCAAGAATTTTTGGTAAAGCTTATGCATCTGATAAACGTGGTAAAGGTATGAAAATACAAATGATGACAAAACAGGAAAGAGCTGCTAATCAAGAAGCAATAAGTCAATCTGTGAGAAAATTTTTAAAAGATAGAATAGGTAGAAAGAAAAAAGGTGGCATGCAAAAGATGTTAGCTGGTGGATTACTTACAGCAGGTATCAAAGGTGCTGCTAAAAAGTTTTTTAAATCAGGTGGTAGAAAAACACAACAGATAGTAAAAGAATCAGGTGTTAGCAAAGGTATTGCTAAGTCAGATGTTAAGTCAGGTATAAGAGATCAAATAAAATCAGATTACAGTATTGTAAACAAAAAATTTCAGGCAGATAAAAATAATAAATTTATTAGAATGAGACGTAGAATTATTATATCAGACTTAAACAAACTGAAATGAAGAAGAACGCACTTAAAACAGAACTAGAACTTACACCAAAACAAAAAATGTTTGTGGAGATAATGGTGGCAGAGCATGGATCTATTACTCAACACGAAGCCTACAAGAAAGCAGGATTCAGTGCTGCAAATGAGAATAGTGCAAAGTCCTGTGCATCACAATTGTTAAATAGAAAAATAAATCCACATGTTGCAAAATATTATGACAAGAGATTTGAACAAGAAGTTAAGAAATACACTGGAGATCAGTTACGAAGATACAAAAGATTAGAAAGAATTGCAGACAAAGCTGAAACAGACAAACAATATGCTGCTGCAATAAATGCAGAATACAGATCTGGCCAATTAGCAGGTCAGTATGTTGATAGGAAAGAAGTAACAGTAACTGGTTTGGAGGGTATGTCGCGTGAGCAACTTGAGAAAAAATTGGAAGAGCTATCGAAAAAGATCGATGGGTACAACGCCAAAACAATCGAAGTTGAAGCAACAACTATCGAAAAGTAGCTGGTCAGAATTTATAAAGTTGTTCAATGCAAAACACAATCCAATGATGACATCAGTTGGAGTAGTAGAGGTAATTATAGATGAGAAAAAAAATAGCGATCCCAAAAAAAGTTAAGTTTGAAATAGACAAGTATCCTATGGTATCTGTAGAATGGTTTGACATAGTCTCGAACTCCAGTTGGAGTACATTTGATGAAGTAAAGAAAGCTAGATTGGCCACGTGCATTACCAAAGGCCATCTCCTATCTCAAACAAAAGGTGTCACAAGATTGTTTGGAGATTACTCATTTGCAGACAATGGTAAGGAGATTGAATCAATTGGTAATACTACTATTATACCTAACTCAGTGATTAAGGAGATTAAAAAGTTAAGTTAATATGAAGAACGAAAGTGCATTGTGGAATAAGGTTAAGAAGAACTTAACTGATATGTTTCTTACACGCATAGAATCTAGCACTATCAACGGTATTCCTGATATTCATGGTGTTGCAAAACATGGAGTATTCTGGATAGAATTAAAATCAGATCATGCTAAATATCCTAAACTAAACAAGTGGCAAATAGTATGGATAAATAGATATATTAAAGCTGGAGGCGTAGTATTTATACTACATGAGAACTTGGGCGAAGCCCTCTCGAAGAGACTCCTTAGACTGTACAGACCGGTGTCCGCGTTCACGGATCCTCGTAACCTCGTGCCGTCTCGCTCGTTCTCGTTGCCGTTACAATGGCCACTGGTCCGGGAGACCATCCTTCAGGAGCTGGCAGCTCACGCAGCGTGATCCTCGCTCTCGTGCTCAGGCTACGTTACATTTTTACCTCTTTGTTAGCGTAGCCCGGGGACCAGCAGCAGGATCTCGTTCCGAGATCCCGTTCCTCGTTCTCGTTTCTAGCGTCAAAGCTTACCCCCCGTGCAGCACCAGCACCGTTTGCCAGACTGGCTTCGGTAGAAGTTGCCGTTGACAAAGCTCAACGGATCGGTAATGTCGGTAAAGGAGGTAAGATATGGCTGTAGATTTTGAGGCGTTAGATTTCGTTCGAACCTCGAACAAATCTCGCACATACAACAAGAAACTAGACGAGCTCCAGCAGCAGGTGAATCAGCTTCAGGAGCTGGTAACTCAGATGGTAAAAGAACTTCCCGATGAAAAGAAATGTTCCTTCGAAGAACAGCTGAAGAAAATCTCGAAAGAAAAGGCTTGACATATATCCCATCAGGTCTTATGTAAGACTGGGTCTGGTAGGTGACGCGTTGAAAATATTCCGCTACTCAGTTAGCAGACCCTGTTAACTAACAAAGGAGAGCATATGAAAAAAACAACGCTGCGCACACTAGTTAAAGATATTAATGCAAAGAATGCACCACCTGGTGGATGGTCCCCGAAGGACCGCGTACAGGACAAACCTGAACCCGGCAAAGTATACGCACTGACCGGTGGCCCGGGCTCGCGCTGCATTGCCAATGGTAACAGCTGGACAGAGTCGGAGGTCTCGCCCCAGCAGCGTGATCCAGGAGAAGCTACGTGACGGTAGCTCTCGTCTGGCTGGTGATGCTGTTCCTGTTTCCCTCATTTACGATGATTGCCAGCAGCATCCTTCTCCTCTCGCTCGTTGGCGTATTCGGATGAATCTCGCCCTCGCACCGAAAGGGACTGGATCCAGCAGCATGCTAGTAACTCTGATGGCTGGGCGCACGGCAGGTAGTTCCTGTGGAAAAAAAGAAATTTAGTTGTTGCAAAGGTCGGTGGGATTTGATAAGAGAGGCGATAAACTTAACAAAGGAGAAGATATGGGTTTAGACCAACACGCACACATAAGAGGAACAAAAATAGATTGGGATAAGTTTTTCGAAGATGATACTTATTCTGATAAGGCAGGTGTTTTCGTTTGGCGAAAACACGCAAGACTTCAGGAGTTCATGGCTAGGAAATGGGCAGACCAAAACCCGAAGGTATCGGTAGAGGGTGCTTTATCACATTTGGGTTTCAATGCTGACCAAGACACACCCTGCTATATGACTGAAGATGTCGTGAAAGAATTAGCAGAGCAGATTGAGAAAGGTTTTGCTGACTATCACGCACAAGATGGTTTTTTCTGGGGGCAACAGTTCCAAGAGGAATCAGTTAAAGATTACAAAGAGCAGGATATAAAGTTCTTGAAATTCTGTGAACAAGCAATCAACGAAAAGAAAGTCGTTGAGTATTGGTGTAGTTGGTAATGGCACAGGATAGAAAGCGAGGCGACAATGTCGCCTCGCCTCGTTCTCGGTTGGAAAAGGAAAAGAAAGACAAACCAATCAAGACTGGGGCTGACGCACAGCAGGAGTTCGTTGATATGATAGATAAATTGTTTAGTACAATAAACGCACAACTAGAGGTTGAGCCAAATGTTAATACCCTTATTGATAGACTTAATAAAAAAGATAAAAAAAAATTAAATTAGTTCTTGTAATGGGATTGGATAAGATATAAGAAGTGAGGGCAAACATAAGTTTGTATAACTTAACAAAGAGGTAAAAATGCAAAAAGCCAAAAAGCTAAAGCAAGAAGAAAAGAAAGTTATTCTTGCATACGCACAACTAAAGCTAAAAGCAAACAGACTATCTAAAGAGTTAGACACAATGAAACAGAATGTTGTTGATGTCTTTGATAGGTCAAATCAAAACTTAATCATTGTTCAAGATGAGCAAGGCACAAGTTTTGGATTACAAAAGATAAATCGTAAGAGGAAGAAGTTTGAAACAGCAAACTTCAAGATTGCTCATAATGATTTATTCAACAAGTTCTGTACTGAAATTGAGTACAGCGAATACAAAGCAATAGGGGATAACAATGCCCAATAATGATTTAATTAATATTGCTAATGTGTTGAGTACTAAGCTTAATAACAATCAACCAACATCTTTGGCAGATATGGTCATTGAGAATGGTCAAAAGAAACAACTCAATTATGAAATAATGTTTCAATTGCTTATGGGCGAATGTGAGAAACACATACTTGAAAATGTTGGCAACCCAATTGTTGATGAGTTCAAGGACAATGTACTAAAGAAATTTAGTACATTAGTACAAGCCTTACACACACAAGACTAATAATAAACAAACCAATGGCGCAACTGCGCCATTGGTGTATCTACAAGGCTCATACGAGCCACGAAAATCAATCACCACAAAACTCTCCCAGCCCACGCTAAAATCACCCTGAAGCACAGGCGACAGGCTTTAGTAAGTAATATGAATACATGTAATTAATTTGCAAACGGGATGAACTAGTGTATTGTTTAAAAAAGGACCCTTTGTTTTTATTGGGTCCCCTAGCCCCCGGGGGTATATAAAATTTTATGAACGTTGAGCATCTTACTGAAGACGAACTTAAAGATATAATTTTAAAAAAACAATTAGAATGGATTAAATTATGCCAAGATGATTTTCTAATTTTTGCTGAAGCTATGTGGCAAGATTTTATTTACCGTAAGAATACAAAAAAATTTGGTAAAGGACACCATGAAATAATCGCTGAAGCGTTTCATGATATTGCTGATAAGGACGCAAAGAGGCTCATTATCAATATGCCACCTAGACATACTAAATCTGAATTTGCATCTTATTTATTCCCTGCTTGGTATATCGGAAAGTATCCAAAGAAAAAAATAATGCAGGTATCGCACAACGCAGAACTTGCTTCACGGTTCGGTAGCAAGGTAAGAAATTTAATGGCAACCAAGGAGTATAAACAAATCTTTGGAAGTGTTACATTACGAGAAGATAGTAAGGCTAAAGGCCGTTGGGAGACCAATCATGGTGGCGAATATTTTGCAGCGGGGGTAGGCGGTTCTATCACAGGACGAGGGGCGGACTTACTTATTATCGATGACCCACATACTGAGCAAGATTCTATGTCAGACTCAGCTATGGAAAGAGCCTACGAATGGTATAGCTCTGGTCCTAGACAACGTTTGCAACCAGGTGGTCGTATATTAGTCGTCATGACAAGATGGGCAACTGATGATCTAACAGGAAGATTAGTAAAGGCTCAAGGAGAAACAAAAGCTGATCAATGGAAAGTAATTTCTTTTCCTGCAATAATGCCAGATGATAGACCTGTATGGCCTGAGTATTGGAGTAAAGATGATCTTGATTCTGTAAAAGCATCTATCTCAACAAAGAACTGGAATGCACAATACATGCAGGATCCTACATCTGAAGAAGGTGCGATTATCAAAAGAGATTGGTGGCAACCATATGAAAAAGATTCTTTACCAAGATTATTACATGTAATCCAAAGTTACGATACTGCGTTTTCAAAAAAAGAATCTGCTGACTATTCAGCCATTACCACTTGGGGAATATTCGAGCCTGTTGAAGGATATGAGAAAGCTATAATTTTATTAGATGCTATGAAAGGCAGATATGATTTTCCTGATTTGAAGAATGTAGCTTTAGAACAATATCATTATTGGGAGCCTGAAACTGTTATTATTGAGGCAAAAGCATCAGGACAGCCTCTTATTCACGAATTAAGAAGGGCAGGTATACCTGTAATAGACTTCGTTCCTGCACGTGGAAGAGACAAGCATACGCGTATAAATAGCTGTGCTCCTGTCTTTGAGTCTGGTATGGTCTGGGCACCTGTTGACGAACACTGGGCACAGGAGGTTATTGAGGAGTGTGCAGCATTCCCTAATGGACAATACGATGACTATGTTGATTCCATGACCCAAGCTGTGTTAAGATATCGACAAGGTGGATTTGTTTCAACGTACTCGGACGATTGGGACGACCCGCCAATTAAAGTTGAAAAGGACTATAAATATTATTAGGAGAATTTTATGGGAAGAAGTAGATTAAGAATCGGGTTAACACAAAAAGGATCAGACGAGGGAGGTTCTACTGGAAGAACTTCAAAACAAATTGAAGATTATCATAGAAGAAAAAGAACTTTTCAATACAAAAAAAATGACAGAGGAAAGATTATTAAAATTCCTATGCTAACTGGTGGCCAAGCAAAATTAGACAAGAATAAAAATAATAAAATTGATGCAGAAGATTTTAAATTACTAAGAGGTGGTAAAAAAAGAGGTGGCTTGTTTCATGGCTACTCAAAAGTTTTTGATACTGCAGCAAAAGCTGGACAAAAAAATACAGGAACTAGTACAATCGTTGGTGTAAAACCGAATCCTAAAAAACCTAAAAAGACTTTTAAGTCAATGGCAGAAATGCGAAAAGCAAAAGGTTTTAAAACTGGAGAGACTGCAGCTCAGTTTAACAAAAGAAAAGCAGCAGGAGAGTTTGCAAAGAGAGCAGCTAAAGCTACAGGTGCAAGAGGTAAAATTGCATTAGGTGTAGCTGCAGCAGGAGTTGGTGCTATTCAATATTTAAAATCAAAAATGAAAAAGAAAAAAGAAGAACCTAAGAAAAAAATGGGTGGCGGCATGATGCAAAGACCTATGGGTTATAAAGCAGGTGGACCACTAGGCTCAGCAGGAAAAGGACTTGGAAGAGCAGCAGGAAGAAAAGCAGAACAAAAAAGAGTAGGACAAACAGGAAGAAGAGCAGGACTGTCAAGTTTACAAAGAAGATCTAAAAAAAAGAATCTTGAAGACAGAGCATTTGAGGCAGGTACAGATAACATTTTTTCTAATTTCAGAAGTTCAATAAAAAAAGCAGAAAAACAATATGCAAACATTCCTTCTGGAATGAAAAAAGATCGAGATACTGATGCAGAGATAAAAGTTAATCTTATTAGATCAAATAGAAAAGACCCTTTCAAAGAATTCGATGATAGTAGAAGAGAGGTCTATGCAACTGAAAGAATGGGTGGCGGAATGATGAACAAACCCATGGGTTACAAATCCGGTAAGTCTATTAAAGTAAAATGCAAACTAGGTAAAAACAAACCTACAAAAATGTACTAGGAGGGACAATGTCCCTGAAGAATATTTTAAGCTTCGGTCGGAGACTTTTGGGGCGTGGTAAAAAAGAATCCGCACAACCGGCTACCGGACAGCAACAAAAACAAATTACATATGATCCAAAGCCTTCACAAGCTTCAGGTCAAGAACTTGTAACACAAGAATTAAAAAGCCCACCAGTTGTTCTTAAAAAAACTAGACCCTTACAAATGGGTGATGACGTTGCCCCTGCATTCGGATCATCTACTTACGATTGGGTAATGAAAATGGGTAGAGGTAGATATACAGCAGATGAGTGGATTGATCACTTAACTTCAACAAGAAAAGTAAACTTTAAAGTTTTTGGTAAACCATCACAAAGATTAGAAAGAGCAGAAAAACAATTTGTTTATGACTCGGGTCCGTTCCAGGGTAAAATGGTCAACATATCAAAAGAAGAATTGTTTGATACAAATCTTGCATCATTTAATGAGGCAGGTGATTTGACTGGTGGCCTATTAGCTGCTGCTAAAAAATTTGGTCTTAAATTAGATGCTAATGAACTTGGTGCTATGATTAAATTGAATCCGTTGAATAGAGTAAGGCCCGTAGAATTAGGTATGCCCAAAGGTGCACAAGATGGTTTCAACCTTGCACACAAGAATATGACTAATGCAATCAATACTTTAAAAACAAGATTTGCAAGCGATAGCGATTTAGTACAACACTTTGATGATGCTATTTATGAACTAGGTGCAATGAAAAATGGCGAAGTTGGAACTTCAGTATTTAGAAGTTTGAAACAAGCTTTACAAAGAGCAAAGGCAAGACCAGATGTAAGAGAACAAGATAAAATGTTATTGAACAAAGCAGAGGCAGAATTAAATAAATCTGCAGTGCCTTTAAAAAATAATAAAACATATTATCAAAATGAAAATAATTATACTTTGCAAGGTGGAAGCGATTACAAAGAAACAATCATGACTTTACCTGAAGAGATTATTACAAATAGAAACACTTACAATACAGGTGGTCACTTTGGTGAAGTTCTTGGTAAAGAAACAAACAATCTTTATCACATAAGATTCGATACAAGATTTACACCTGATGGAAAAAAAGTATTTATGATTAATGAAATACAATCCGATGTAAATCAAAGTGTTGCAAAAGCTTTGAGTAAGGCTCAGCAATTAGATCCATCTGTTAGGGTCAATCCTTTTCAAAAAGACATTGAGGTAAATATGTTACTACAAGCAAGAGATAAGTTAACAACAGATGTAGCTCAAGCTCTTGCAAAAGGTGATCAGTTTACAGCAAAAACATTGTCTGACCAATTAGCTAAAACTACAAAAAATATTGTAGCCATGTCTAGATCAGGAACAGGTAAACACGATTATTTTCCAATGGTTGAAGCAGATCAATATGGTGACCATGCATTAAAATATCTTGTACAAAAAGCAGCTAGAGAAAATGTTGATTATGTTGCCGTTGCTCCGTTTGACAAATTAAGTTTTAGACAAGGGTATAAAGCTGGTAATGAAAGATTTTACGGATATGCGTCTGGTAAGGGAATAAACAAAAGTGGTAAAGCTGTAATGCCAACTCTTATGAAACGTATTGCAAGATTCTATGACACTCAAGCAGGGCCAACTAAGGTATCATTGTCAGATCCTAAAATGCCATATAAGAAAATACGGTCAGATAACTTCAAATATCCAGAAAAGCACAAACTCAAGAATAAGAAAGTAAACAGCGAATACCACGAATTTGCTACTAATGTGAAGGATGATGCATTGGTATATATGGAGCCAAATAATCCTAACTTGTATTTTGATGCTTTTGCGATTAAAGTGAACCCCCTAATGAGAGGTACACAAAAAACATACAAAGCCTTAGGTGGACTTGTAGTAGATATCTTTAAACCAATAAGGTACAATTAATTATGGCAGTAGAAAAAGTAACAGAAGAATTCAAAGAAGAAGTTGAAGGTGTTGAAGAACCAGAGGGTTTACCAGTTGACGTAGAAGTTGAGGGTGAAGAGACTATTGAAGAAGAGAAACCTGAGGATGATTTCAATGCTAATTTAGCATTGGCTATGGACGAGAGAGAACTCAAATCTATGGCAAGTGAACTTATTCAAGAATATAAAAAAGATAAGCTTTCTAGAAAAGAATGGGAAGATGCTTATATTAAGGGTTTAGATTTATTAGGCACTAAATATCAGGAAGTAACAAAACCATTTAAAGGGGCTTCCGGTGTCACTCATCCATTATTAGCTGAGTCTGTTACACAGTTCCAAGCACAAGCGTACAAAGAGCTAGTGCCTTCTGATGGTCCTGTACGGACACAAGTTGTAGGCTTACAAACACCGGCCACCGAACAACAAGCAGATAGAGTCAAAGATTATATGAACTATCTTCTCATGGAGGAGATGGAGGACTACACAACTGACATGGATCAGATGTTATTTTATCTACCACTATCAGGATCAACATTTAAAAAAATTTACTTTGATGCGTTACAAGGAAGAGCAGTATCTAAATTTATACCAGCTGAAGATCTAGTCGTACCTTACTTTGCATCTGATTTAAAAGATAGTGAGAGAATCACACATGTAATTAAAATGACACAAAATGAAGTAACTAAAAAAATGGCTGGAGGTTTTTACAGAGATATAGAATTGACAGAGTCACACACAGAGCCAGATGATGTACAGAAAAAATTAAATCAACTTGAAGGTATTAAAAAAACTGGAGATGATTATTTGCATACAATTTTAGAAATGCATGTAGATTTAAATTTAGATGACTATGAACAGTTTGATGACAGAGCAAAGAAAATCAAAATACCTTACATTGTAACTATAGATGAAGGATCTGGAGAAGTTTTAGCAATCTACAGAAACTATAGACCAATGGATATTACATTCTCTAGAATAGAATACTTTGTTCATTACAAATTTTTACCAGGACTAGGGTTCTATGGTTTTGGACTTACACACATGATAGGTGGTTTATCACAAGCTGCAACTCAATCACTTAGACAATTGATTGATGCAGGAACATTAAAAAATTTACCTGCAGGATTTAAGTCAAGAGGTATTAGAGTTAGAGATGATGACCAACCAATTCAACCTGGAGAGTTCAGAGATGTTGATGCACCAGGTGGTAACATACGAGATCAGTTTTTTAACTTACCTTTTACAGAGCCATCAGTAACTTTATACAATCTTTTAGGTTTTGTTGTACAAGCAGGACAAAAATTTGCTGCGATTACTGACTCAAACATAGGTAACGATGCACAAAACAGAGCAGTTGGTACTACAGTTGCTCTTATGGAGCGTGGTTCACGTGTTATGAGTGGTGTTCACAAACGTTGTTACTATGCAATGAGACTAGAATTTAAAATTTTAGCAAGAATTTGTTCAGAATCACTGCCACCAGAGTATCCATACGATGTTTATGGTGGACCAAGACAAATAAAAGCTGCAGATTTTGATAACAGAGTAGATATTTTACCTGTTGCAGACCCAAATATTATGTCAATGGCTCAAAGAGTGATGTTAGCACAGAATCAATTGCAAATTGCACAGTCAAATCCACAAATGCACAACTTACATGAAGCCTACAGAAGGGTTTACGAAGCATTAGGAACAAAACAAATTGAGGCAATCTTAAAACCACCACCAAGACAACCAGAACCATTAGATCCTGCCAAAGAAAACGCACGTTCTTTGCAAATGAAGTTGCTTACTGCGTTTGAATTTCAAGATCACGATGCACATATAGCAGCTCACATGGCTTTTATGGCTACAAGAATGGTTCAAATTAATCCACAGGTGTATGCTTTGTTGCAATCACACATTTCAGATCACGTTTCATTCAAAGCAAAGGCAGAAGTCAAAGCAATGATGATGCAAGATCAAAGAATGATGGCCTTAGCACAAACAGATCAACAACAATTTGAGATAGCATTCGAAGCTGAGGTGGCAAAAGCTGCTGCAAGGATAACACAAGAACTTGCACAGACTGAAATGCAGGCAAATGCTGCTAAACAGGACCCATTAGTAAGAATTAAACAACAAGAAATCGATTTACGAGCTATGGATCTGCAAAGAAAAGCAGAAGAGACAAGATACAAAGCAGAACAAGAAAATATGCGTCAGGATTCTAAGCTTGGTTTTGAATATGATAGACTAAGACAACAAGATGAACAATCTGATGAACGATTAGACATTGCAAGGCAAAAATTAGAGCAAAAATGAGACAAGGATTAAGTGGAGGGAAAAAATACGGGCCACCGCCTAAGAAAGGACCAAATCCACAAGGTATAAAACTCAAAAATGCTAAAAAACTCTTACGAAAATCTCTCAAAAAAAAATAAAATTATTTGGTTATCAGGATTATTTGATGGCGAAGGTAGTTTTGGCCTTTGGTCTAAAGGAATAGGCAGAAAAAGGGTTTTTGCTGCTACAATTGAATGTGCTGACGAAGATATCATACAAAGATTTTTTGTAATGTTTGGTGGTGCCAAATTTAAGACAAAGAAAAAAGATAAAAGGTTCAAACAATTGTGGCGTTGGAGAGCACAGGGGGAGAGGGCTTACGATTGTGTCGAGAAAATGATAGAATATATGAGTTTAAGAAGACAGGAGAAATATCATGTGGTTAAAAGCGATATCATTAGCCGTTAACGCAGGAAGTAAAATCTACGCTAACAAACAAAGAGCAAAAGTTGCAATGTCTGATGCACAGCTATTGCACGCAGAGCGACAAGCTCGAGGTGAGGAAGCTTACCAAGGAAAACTTTTAGAAGCCCGTCAAACAGACTATAAGGACGAAGTAATTTTGGCGATTCTCACATTGCCAATTTTGGTGCTCGCATATGGAGTCTGGTCGGAAGATCCGGCTGCGATGGACAAGATAAAAATCTTTTTTGAGCATTTCCAGTCATTGCCGACCTGGTTTACAAATTTATGGATTCTTGTCGTGGCGAGCGTT
>Ga0209232_1000087_pt1 | contig 56098 bp, 56 predicted proteins | sample ETNvirenome_2_60_FD_184066 | JGI IMG/M metagenome (GOLD analysis project Ga0209232, IMG submission 184066) | Marine viral communities from the Pacific Ocean - ETNP_2_60 (SPAdes) (version 2) | ecosystem: Environmental > Aquatic > Marine > Oceanic | place: Pacific Ocean | collected 2013-06-22 | reverse complement strand
ATATCGCTTTTCAAAATATATTAGCACCACTAGCAGCACCCGGGGTTTTATATAACTCAATAAAATCAGGAATCGCTTCTGACTACCCAGTTGTGACCGGCTCGTTTCGCTCATCCCCGGGAACTCATAAACACTTAAAGTACCCTGTACCAGCGGCAGGCTTTAATAAAAGAATACCGTTTGAAGCAATAGTCCAACCTCACAAGTATTTAGCAAATGTAGTCTTGCCGGCTCCTGAATGGCAAATGAGCAGCAGTTTTTATATTACGGCAAGTTGGGATGGTGGCGGAGATCAGCTTTATGCAAAGATGGCTAATAACTTTTTAGGGGAAGTGCCAAACTTTTTCTTAGACGGCGCCACTAATTCAGCAATAGCATCCAAGAAAAACAAGGATATTTTCTTTGTAGAAGAAGATACGACTTATGCTATGAGGGTACAAATATATCGCACTATGAATGGCCCAAACCCTTTTGTCACAAATTCAGTGGGCGTCGAATATCGTGTCCCACAAGATATATCAGATGGAGAACTAAAAGAAACAATAACGATGTATTCTCGACCATCCGCTTTTGGGCCACCGACAGAAGGCAAAGTAACCGACGGTCAGCCAATCAGTCCCCTTTTCGAAACAATGGGAATAGAAACAGACAGCAGCCATTATATTTATTCGAATAGTGATCAAGGGCTAAATTACCCCTTCACGCCTCCATACTATCACGGACGTGCATGGGCTGACATTGTATATAAATCAGGCACAAAGACCGGGCGTGTTCAATTAGATGAAATTATGGCATCGTCTTCCGTAACATATCACAGGTTTGATCCATCAATATATTCTCAAAACAGTTATGCTAGCGGTACCGTTTGGACAACCCAAACGGGCCCACAGGCTATAACTAAAATAAACCAGAATGCTATGCAAGTCTCCGCATCTCTTAATCTTTTTGGATTTGCTCAGGTTGGCCAGTTTAACGAAGCTGTTGTTGAAAACAGAGAAGATGCAAGATGGGTAATTCAAACAAAGTTTGAGACTCCAATACTGAATTTCGCTGAGTATGAAGACAAGAGCACTATAACAATTCCTAATAATGCAGGAAGTTCATCAGTACCTAGAGGAATGTGGCACCAATTTGGAAAAATCCCAACCAGCACAGAAGGAATCTACATGAAAGTTGGGGATGTTCCAAATTCATGGAACGTAGCGCAAGGGAGACCAAGAGCCCTTGGTAATGTTACATCTTCATTAGCAGACCTTTGTGGCTTCGACACATTACCAGTTAAGCTTGGCAAGATAGCAGATTCGATCACAGTAAAGGAAGCTGTTGTTATGATTCCGTATAAGGAAGTCTCCGGAGAAAAACAGTTCTTCAAACTAGAAGAGACACCAGATTTGGCCAAAATTACCATTGCAACTGCCAAGAAAATGGTCACCGGCGACAGCACAGGAACAGTGCAGTCTATTGCCAACCTTGAGATGCCCGGAAAGTCAGTGGTAGATATGGTTAGTAAAATGCAAAAATTTGTGATCCCGCCCCAAATGGATTTCGTGACATATCCAGACTCCGTAGATCCATTTTCAATGTATATTTTTGATTTTGAATATACTTTTACCAGTGAAGACCTCCAGTATATTTGGCAAGGATTGATGCCACCCTCTGCTCAAACACACGAAATGTTAAACAAAAGCGTCCAACATAAACTTATGGATAATGAGCTTTTAAATTCTAAGGATTTGGTTGATAACCCGAATATTAAGTGGATTGTATTCAAAGTAAAACAGAGAGCAAATACAAATTATTTCGACAAGATATACCTTCAAGCCGGCCAATCAAACTTTGGAAGACAACAGCCACAAGGAACAATAGCTGCTATTCCTGAATCGACAATCATTGAAAACAAGCCAAATAGAGGAATAACGTACAATTGGCCCTACGATTTCTTTTCCTTTATAGAACTAGTTAAGATTGATAACGCCGTTACATTTAAGGGTAAAGATCCCGATAGTGGAAAGGAAATAAAAATAGTAAGAGACGAGGGCGCTGTTAGGAGATCAAATCTTTCAACTTCAAGAGCAAGCAGGCCGTTTAGTGAGGATTGATACATGACTTTTTTTGACAAGAAAGAGGAGGTAATGAAGATAGAGCTAACTCCATATGGAAAATATCTTTTTTCGATTGGCAAACTAAAACCTCACTCATATAAGTTTTTTGACGAGAACGTAGTCTATGACTCCGCTACCATTGGAGTTTCCGAGGAACAAAACCAAGCCCATGTAAGAATCACAGAGGAGACGCCCTTATTGAAGGGTAACCCGAATATAACTGGTGTTGAGAGAAATATAAAGAAATTCGGTAGAAAATCCGCCGCTATCAAGCACATGAGACAAATCACCGATGACGATACGATGTCGACAAACAATGAATCAATAGGTTCTTGCGCCCATGAAACAAAGAACAACAGTGCGATGGCCATAGACATATTCGCAGGCCAATTAATTGAAAATAGTATTACTAACACATTTACATCTACAAATGTAGATAATATGCCAATACCACAAATACCAATTAATATGTTTGTCTCTTCAAGTGTTTATGATGATGTAGCTGCGATTGCAAATACGGATGATGACAATGTTATTGGTTTCTCCGACGGAACAGGCTATGTTCTTGATATTAAAAACCCCATATTGAGGGTTAGAGAATTTAATGGCTTTGATGAGAAAGATAATTTTGTTTTAACAGCATACAAGATCCATTCATCCTCAGCAGGTTGGACCTATTCAAAACTTAGAATTCCTAAAAGAATATCACCGATTCAAAACGATTTGTTAAATGAAGACATTATAGCTGCCCAAGAGGGATTCGGATTTGATGAGGATAACCCCTTGGTATATAATGAAGAAGATTTATATTTTTATATCAATATTGAAGTTGATAGGGAAATACCTGATGAAGAAATATGCGCAAAGGTCAAGGATTTTGAATTAGAGAATATATTCTTAGATGATGATATAGTTTGCCCCGAGGCAGAAGAACTCGGCGTTTATGATATCTACGGCAGCCTTGTAACACCAGACGATCTAGAGGATTGTGATTAATGTCAGCTTCAATTATTTTAAATAACCTTCCAAACGTTTTTGTTGATAGTGTCACTATAACAGAAAGTAATGACAAGACCGTAATCATGGCCAGTGTGTTTCTAAAAGACAACCTAGATATATTCCAGAGAAAGTGGTCAAGCAAAAAATCTTTGCCTAAAATTAAAATAAATGCTTCACTAGTAGAAGGCAACAGGGATATTGCCAATGTCAAGAGCAGAGCAGTGGTTTTAAGAAACAAGGACGTGGCCTCTGTAACGGCAAACAGGCATGGCCCGATATCACAAGACAGAAATCACGTAAAATATAGCTACAATATAAGAATAAAGTTAGATAGAAAAATATCAAATGATTCGTCACTATTCTTTTATACTAGTCTTAATACCGCCAGAATGCAAAGAGTTTTAAAAAACAGCAATACTGTGGGTAAAAAGTTGAACCACGGTATCTATGCTAAATCAAAAAAATTAAAAGCACCCAAGCTTAAGCAAATCACTGGTGGCGTGAAACACTTGCCATTATTTATAGATGGCAAAAAGGTAAAAAAACTAACCGTCTATAAACAGAAACTTAGCGGAATGACTTGGCATGGTGACGTTAAATATTCAATCGGCAAAAACAGCTATATGACCAACGTCCCCAAAATAAAAAGCACCCAACTTATGACGGAGAAAGTTGACAACAATATTGTAATATATAACATCCCCTTAAAGACAATTAAAGATAATAAGAAGGGCGTATTTCCTATCAAAAAGGCAATGCATAAAAAGATGCGACATATTAAAAAGATTAATAGTTTGCACAATAAAGCATTTAAATACGAAATGGATGAGCAAATTGATGCCGATGGCAATCTTCATAAATTTTTTATGATAAATCTTTGCAATATTGCGCTATCTAGAAGCAAAGTGGCACAAAAAATCTACAGAACAAACAAAGATCTATTCATGCAGATAGGTGAAAGTTTAACGATAGGAAGAATTAAAATAGAAAGGAGCAAGTTTAAATCACTTGCTAAAGCAAAGCGAAATAAAAAATCAAAATATAAAAAGAATAGAAAAAAATATAATACAAAAACAAACCGCAACAGAAGAGTGGTTGCTCAGCTTAATATGAGAAAGCAAGCCTCTTTGGGGGGCTTGTTTGATATAGATGATAAGCTATTTAAACGAAAAGGGGCTAAGCCAAGTGCTAATTTACAAATTATAAACGCCGGGCTCCCCACAGAAGTCAAAGCGCTATACTTTGTTGATAGAAAAACCAAACAAGCAGGCCGAGGCCGATTATCATATAAAGTTAATGTTGATTTTGACGACCTATATTACAGATATGTAAAAGCCACTCTGAGAGATATCTTGTTGTTTAAGAAAGAAATACTAGGAATAAAAAACTCAGCCGTTAAGACAAAAGCCTACAGCAGAAGATCCGGAAAAATCAAAGATACATTTATTGCAAAATATTTTAATAAACAGAATATAGGCATGGGCGCCAATGGAATCCAAAATAATGATAGTCTTGAGAATTCGCCAATTGTAAAAGGAATAGTCGCAGTGGATACCGCAAGTTTGCTCTTGGGCCTTGAAGCCGAGGATCTACAAATTGACTCAAAAGTTAATTTTAAAAATGCAACCCCAAGCACATTACGAACCACGGTCAAAGATCTGGATAAAATTATTTACCTTTTGCAGAAAAGATACAACATAGTTCCAACATTCAATAAGGTGTCTGGTCGAGGGAAGGGCGTGTCTTCAAGAATCAATAAGAAAAGAAAGGTAATAAATAAAGAATTTAATTTGACAATAGATAATGATATTAAGAAAGAACACGTATTATATCGTTTTATGAATTTCGGTAATGAATTGAAAATTGACAAAACAGGATTAAAATCTAGAGCAAATATGGAAATTTCAAAATACTTCAATGGTATGCCGACAAACACGGATGTTGTTTCCGGCAGATTTGATGATAAAACAAGAGCAAGCTTAATAGATCTTAATCACAATAAGTATAGATTCTTGACCACCGTCTCTGTAAATTCAGGCAAGCACCGCTCAGATACTAGGAAATTTGATCAAAAGGTTAATACAAAGTTCTTTACAATAATAAAGACAATAAGAAAGAAAGTTTTATCAAATAAGAAGATTAAGAGTGTCCCTTTTAATGTTAGAGACAATATTCCAACAACAATCATACCAGATACGCTAATTGTTGAAGACGAAAAAAAGGAAAACGTAATTAGTGCAACGAAATTTTTAGGAAAAGCAAGTCCTTTTATTGGTCATTCTTTTTTAAAGAAAAATTTTAATCGTATGAAGTTGAAATCTAGTGTTGAAAAGGTCTCAAAAAATTTCGCATTCGATGATAAGAGTATAAAAACAATAGCAGCATATGACATTGACAACGACAAGAGCATAATATACCAGCAGATACAAGACAAAAAGATCGACCCTGCTGATATCCCTCTACAGATTAAATCTTTGATATTGAATAAGTCAAAAGCAGTTAAAACTAATTTTTTAAGCAACAAGGATGATATTTTTAAAAACCCAAAAACGGACGAATTGGCATACCAGATGTATGGTAATATATACGAACTAAAATATATCGAAGGATTTGAAATGTCAAGCGATGGAATGATCGACATGAAAAGACCGATTATAAAGCCAATGTCCACGCCTAACTATGATTCTTTGAACGGTAGTAATAAAATTTGCTTTATGCATCGTTATGAGAACAAAATGATTATGAGAAAGAAAGACCCTTTTAAGGTTGTAGGCGACGTGTTTTTGCTGATCGACCGTGGCGAAGCACCTATGGCGCCGAAAGGAATGACATCGTTGAATGCTAATCATCATCATAAATATAATGTAGATGAAAACGGCAATGGCTACACTAGTATTGCTGTGCATCCTAAAAATCCCAACATAAGACACAGACACAAAATTGTTAATTGGGTAGTTCAAAAAGCAAAAAGCTCGTGCTATCCTAAATGCAAGGATAGGTACGGAGTAGAAGGCGCTCCGATGCACGGACACAATGTAATGAAAAGAACCAGCATGTCAAAGATAAGAAGCAAGAGTGTTGTTGCGCAAAGGTTCTTAAGTAATTTTAATAATGAAAATGCTAACCCAACACAACAGTCAACCCAAGGAGCTACTCCGGCGACTACATCAACAACCACGCCGCAAGTAGCACCAGCAATGACCCCACCAATGGGAGGCAGCACAAGTGGCTATTAAAATAGAATATAACAAAATAATACCAATAAAATCAGTTTATGATGATTATACGTTTATGACAAATGGCGCCTCGATAAATCAAGGAACAGTGGCCGGAGTTATTAATACGTTTATGTTTACTAGCCTAGGCGGCGGTCTTGGTGCCAATGGTCTGCCTACGTTTTCTCATAAGTTGAAGGTTAGGTTTTACAATAATAATGAACCAGAGCTAATCCAGCAAATTGTTGGAAATTTAAGTGCTAACTTTTCATATCACAAAACAAAGCTGAATCATGACGACACAACATTGCCAGATGAAACCGAAGAATCAAAAAGGAATTTATTTGGAAACAAATCGCACTCATATTATAGCTTCCAGCTACCAGATTATGAAGAAATCACATTAGAAGCTAATGAGTCTTCCTTACCTTGTTACTTGTTTGGTGTATATAACAAGCGTATAAATAGTTCATACTCCAACAGTTTATTGGAAAAACAAAGCCCAGAGCTAAATGGAGTGCGTGAATTCAATTTTTTAAGTAAGTATCCGATTCATGCAAGCAATAAAAAAACTGTTTTTGATTTTCATTCAACCTATGATTATTCAAAGAGTTACTATGACATTTTTATGAGGCTAAACGCAACCAATGTAAATCCAGACTTTAATGAGCGGTCAAAGGTTTTATTCATTTCAGAAAAAGCCATGGCCCAGTCAAAAGAAAGCGAGTTGTATGATCTGCCCTTTTATAATGATGTTAAGGTGCCTAAGACTCCAAGCTATGGCGATAGCATTAGGGATCCTATTTTTCATTCTTCGTTGGCTGATATAGTTATGAGAAGAATGCACCTAAAGTCTGTAAAGGGGACTATGGATTCTTTTGCTAGCATGCCATCCGTACAATTTCTCGATTTGATGGATTCAGATATTCCAAGTCAGGAAATGACATTTGGCAATGATATTGGTTTGTCATTGTATGATCCGGTCCACTCAGAAATACAATCAGAATCTGCGTTTGATGACTTCGAGTATTTTCATAGTGTTGAAGAGCTTATGGTGAGGATGTTTAATTTTGCAAATTCTAACCAACTCAATATATCACAAATGGTAAATGGCGTCAATTGCTACAATGAGGCTCTTTTTTATAAGGTAGTAAAGACCAGAGAGGGCCGAACAACACCAGTTCAAACGTTCTATATGTTTAATCCGTTATCCGGGGAAAAATTAAGTATTTTAGATACTCAAATTAGATTTAATACTGGGTATACTTATACTTTTTACGCTTATTATTGTATTTTAGGATTTGATGTAGAGGTTGCAAATACATCGTTTGTCGAGAGTTCGATACCTGAATTTGAAGCAGAATACAGAGTTATTCCAAATATGAAAGTCGTGGAAGCTGAAACGGGGAATTTCACTACTAGGGTAGTAGAGCCTCCACCTAGAAAGCCGATTGTTAAATTTTCAAACTATAAAAATAAAGACAACAAGATAAAATTAACCATCGAAGACAGAACAGGCACAGTAGTTGAGAATCGATATAGACAAGAGCTTGTAGCGCTGTCAACGGCTGACGAAGAATACAAACAGTATCTAAGTGAATATTGTAATAGTTTATATCCGTACCATTCTAATGTTGCATCATATGGTTCCTTTGAAATTTATAGAACAGAGACAATGCCAAAAGCACTGCAAGATTTTGAAGGCAATTTAGTGCAAATTGTATCTAATGATATTGTTGATAAATATTCTAGAAAAAGAATAAAAAAAGTATCCACAACGCATTATTTGGAACATGGTAAAAAATATTACTATTTATTTAGAGCAAGAACTCATCAAGATAATTTCTCTAATCCCAGTCCTGTGTATGAGGTGGAGAAAATAAAAGATTCAGATGAAACAATACTGAGAGTCAAGTCAATTAAAGTAGAAACAAAAGAACTAGTGTCATACGATACATCATTTAGAAAATTTTTAAAGATATCGTATCCCGAATACCACACATTCGGCAGATCGATGACCCCAAATGGAGAAGTTGATACCGCAATCGGATCCGGTGTATCTTTAAAGCTTGGTGAGGAAAACCTTCCGGATGGATTGTGGATGTATAATAGCTTGTCCGGATCACACATCAAGCTAAGACTTGAATCGAAAAGCACAGGCAAGAAAATAGATTTTAATTTAATTTTTAACTATAATCAACCAGAAAATAATTAATTTTGTAATAATTATAGTCAAATAGGAGTATATTATGGGTTTCCAAGATAATAGCGGCGATATCATTTTTGATGTCGTATTAACAGACGAAGGAAGAAAGAGATTAGCAGAGGGTGATTTTGAAATAACAAAGTTCAAATGCTCAGATGATGAAATAAACTATGAATTGTTTAATAAACTAACAGCATCAGCATATCAAGATTTGCAAATCCTTCAAACACCAGTGTTCGAGGCTTTTACGAACAATACATCAAACATGAGTTCATTGTTGGTATCGTATGATAGCCAAGACCTTCTTTATCTTCCAATCATCAGATTAAATACGACAAAGCCAATGGCGCTACCAACTGCACTACACAGCTTGGGCTCGTTTGTGGTTGCTGTCGATACAGACACGGCTGGGGCAGATGCGCTTTCTAGTGCATATACTAGCAATAAATCTCTTGCTATTGATTCTAATGGCAATTTAATTGACGGGTTTCTTTTCGGTGCTGATAATGGTGGCGGAATGATCTTAATAGATTCGGGCCTTAATACTGGTGAGTTTCCTCCAAACAGCACCCAAAGCCAACTCCCCGATGGCATGAATGAGACAGGCTATATTATCGAGATGGATAACAGGCTTGGCCAACTCATTGACGAAAATCGAGCACCTATCCAGCCAGAAATCATCGATGATGATAACATTGCAATCTACACACTGGATTCAACCAGTGATTCAAACTTTGTTGTTGATAACCACGATCCACAGGGGCAAACAAATCAAGTAATCGAAGGATACAGGTTCAAGTCTCTTCGTTTTAAAATTCAAAGCTCTCTTAATCTAAGACAAAGCAATTTTTACTTTGATAAGTTCGGTGGTACTGCGACAATGGCTGATAAAGGCGCCGGCGCATCAAATAATGCTCGTTTCATCGATACAATAATTAAAGTAACCGGAATAGATACCGGATATAGCCTTGAGATACCAGTAAGGTATGTCAAATTAAAATAATAATGGAGTACAACAATGGCTAATACAGAAATAGAAATCCCAGAAGAGGATCAAATCACCACCCGCACAATGCTGCATGAGGCTATTCCAATTACCGGAACCATTGTCTCTGGGACATACGGGGATGGGAATATTAAAAATTATTCTCACGGAATGTTTCAGTCTGTTTTTGACTATCCTTATCTTAGTTCTTCTGCCAATCACATATTTGATATAACATTCGGATATGCAGCTTCGTCTGCATTGGCCAATACGTCGAATACTCAGAACAGTAAGAAAATTAATATTTACAACCAAATGGCTCAAGTTCTTATGGGATATGATAATACTGGGTCAATTAAACTGTTTGATGAAGATGGAGATCTAACAAGTGGGACAAAACTAGAAGAGTGTGTTTTTGTTACCTTCTCTCGCCTACTTATGAAGGACGAGATTAAGAAAGGCTCCTTCAGGCTTGATTTGGGAGTCTCGGCCTCGCTTGACTATGCAGGTGGCGTTTTCACCAACAGAATTAAAATCACAGATACGGGTGCAGACACCTCTTATAAAATTAACTCACCTGTGGGCGAATACGGTATTTTGATTGCTAAAACAACTGTCAGTTCTAGTGATAGCTCAAGCCCAACTGCGATCTTAACTGATGACGATGGCACTCTTGCCGATGGCCAAAAATGTGGTCTTATCTTTTACCAAGCAGGGGTTGCTGTATTGACGGCTTCCGTTTTTTCAACCGCATCTGCTGGTGGCATATTGCTAGATACGTTAGGTGCCCCTGTGATGACTGGGACGAAGACAATTAATCATTTATTGACTGATACTTCAATTTCTGGATCTGCTGATGCACTAAGAAACAGGATGTACGACCTTAGTTTTAACAACACGGTTGAATTGAACTCCACAATTTATTTCTGTAGAATTAAGCACAATGATTTTAATTACTCGTCCAATCCAACATATTTAAACTCCAGTCAGATCAGAGTAAAGAATGACCCAACAGACACCCCAGTTGCTTATATCACCTCAATTGGCCTTTACGATGATGACAATAATCTATTAGCTGTTGGTAAATTATCTGAACCATTAAGAAAGGACCCAACGCTTGAATACACACTTAGAGCAAGATTAGATTACTAATGTCCAAGAAACTGTTTAGAGATGATGATATTTTCATAAATAGGCTTAAGATGCACCCAGAGTTAGATTTTTTTATTTATAACTCTGAGGTGTTCTTGAACAATAATCCTAATATATCAGGATCTAATTCAGACACATACAGAAATGTACCACCCGGAAATATAAGCTTACTTGAGCTAAATATTAACAGGACTAATAACTTCATTTACCCATTTGTACAGGATGGATTTAACGAAGAATTTAAAACCGTTCTTCATGGCAACTTTGGATCACAGACTCAAGGTAGCGAAGTCATTTATACTTCTTCATATCCACTATCAGCTAGTATTTATAGAAGCTTAACAGAAGCGGAAACACTTAAGAATAATAGAAACGAAGACATTGGTATTAATAAGAAAGGCTCAGTTTTATACAACCTTGGTAAGAAATACGCCGTACTTAGTAAAAGGTACACATTATCGCACTTAACTGCAAGCCAGTTAAACCTTATTAATATACCATCTATATTCTACGGTTCCTCGATTAAGAAAGGGGCAACTACTCTTAAATATTATATTACGGGTACGTTAATAGCCTCAGCCATTGATGAAAGACAAAACGGAGAGCTTATATCTGATTTTGGTAATTCTTCTGGTTCTGTTGTTGGCTTGATTTATTATGATGAAGGTATAATAGCGCTGCCAAAACAAACAGGCCCAAAAGATCCTTTGTTTGTAACTGGGAGCAGTTTTACAAGTAGCTATTTTTGGAGTGGCTCTCTTGATACTAATAGCCAAATAGTGTATGATGGCGGCGGCACACCATTTCAGCCAGCCTTGTGGGGCTGGTTTGGCGCTGGCGCAAACGATGGCATAATTCATCATGCCACAATGGTATCTGCATCTTTTTCAATTAACTTTAGGGGCACAAGTTATAAAAACACAATGACCCTGATGTGCCACGCAGATAAAGGTGAAATGAATTGGTCAAACAACCAAACATTTTTAGATCACTCTTCTGATCTTTATAACAAGCAGACAGCAGGATCACAACAGTATTATGAACTTGAGTCTCCAATTAAAAATATTGTCTCCTCTTCATATACTGGTCATAGTGCTAGCTTTGCTAAGACAACATATATCACAAAAGTCGGCATATATGATGAAAACGATAACTTAATCATGACCGCAGAACTGGCGAGACCATACAGAAAAGAAGAAGAAAAAGATATTACTTTTAAATTAAAATACGATTTAATTTGACAAATACAAAAAAGTATGCTATAATATATATTATGAACAAAGTTATATTAGGTTTAGATGTTAGTACAAGTAGGGTTGGGATTTGTGTTATTGATTATGATTCGAATTTACTTAGAAGTGAGTTTATTAAAATGAATCCAAAAGACGATCTAGAAGATCGTTGTCTGATATTAGAGAATTATATTAGTAACATAGACGCACACAATTCAATTAATAATAAGGGACATTATATCGATAAAATTTTTATTGAGTCCCCCTTCATGATGTTTTCTGGTGGAAAGACAACAGCAATGACAATGGCAAAACTCCAACGATTTAATGGTATGGTTTGCTATATGATTAGAAAGACGCTCGGAATCAACCCTGTGTCCATCGCCGCCAATAAAGCAAGGGGCCTCGTTGGCCTTAAAATAAAAAGAGGCGAAGACACAAAAAAGAAAGTAATCGAATGGGTCGAAAATGAATATCCAAAAGATTTTATTGTAGAATACACACGATTTGGTAACCCAAAGCCGGGAACTGATGATATGGCCGACTCTGTCGTAATTGCCAGAGCCGGACTACTTATTTAACAAGGGGGCAATATGAGATATATCACATTGGCTTGTTTTATTATTAATGTTGCGATACTGTTTTGGGGTATCCAAGTTGGCGCATCGTGGGGATCAATATTACTATCAACAGTTTGCGCTGGTATTTGTTTGCATGCATATTTAAAAAAATAATTTGACAAGCTCTCATAAGCATGTTATGTTTAAGAAAGTTAAAGTTGGTTCATTGGTAATGGATGCTGATCCGTATAAAGCACCGGAGATTTTATATGGTATCGGCATTGTCACTAAAATTATTAATGACAAGTACGTTGAGGTACAATGGGTCCAGTGGTCCTTTAGCTCATTCGAGAAAAAAATATATTTAGAGGTTATTGATGAAAGCGGGTGATTTAGTTAGACTTAAGTATAAAAAACATGAGAGATATGGGATCGTAGTATCAGTACTTGTTGATAATTTGGTTGGAGTTATGTGGGCTGGAACCGAGTATGTATATGCGGAGCCAATAAGTATGCTGGAGGTTGTAGATGAAAACGGGTGATTTAGCAAAGACGATGATTAAGGGTGATATCGTTATTCTTTTAGAACAAGCTGGAAAAAAGGTGTGGAACGTTCTTAGGCCCGATGGCTCTGTGACTGCGGAATGGATTTTGAATTTAGAGCCATACAAGGTGGGAAAGTAAAACAAAATACTATTTATGTTTGAAGGAATTCAGGCATGGATATTACAACAGAAGAGCTACAATTAATTATTCAAGAAGAGCTTCAAGCCGTACTTGATGAAAAGCGCAAAAAAAAGAAGAAGAAATCTAAGCGGAAAAAGGCTGGTACTGAATCTAGCAAAGAGTCTTCTCTTCATCACTGGTTTAAGCGTAAAGGCGCCAAAGGTAAGAAAGGCGGCTGGGTTGATTGTAATGCTCCTGATGGTAAAGGCGGTTATAAATCCTGTGGTCGATCTAAAGGCGAGAAGCGCAAAAAGTATCCTGCTTGTAGGCCAACACCCGGTGCTTGCAAAGAGCGTGGCAAAGGCAAGAGTTGGGGCAAAAAAGGATCAAAGAGGAAGAAAAAATGAATCTAACCACCGAAGAACTCCAGAGGATCATCAAAGAAGAACTCGAATCAGTCTTGTCAGAGAAAGAAGGCAAAAAGGATGCATGCTATCACAAGGTAAAGGATGTATACCAGAAAAATGGTAATTGGCCATCAGCATATGCTTCTGGTGCCCTTGTGCAATGCCGAGATAAGGGCGCTGACAAGTGGGGCCAAGGCAGCAAGAAAGAAGAGTCACTTCGAGAGGCCGAGATCACGGATGACGAAAAGGAAGAGTTGGAAGACGTTTCGAAGCAACTTAGGGGCGCTGTTAAGGCTCATGGTAAACAGGCTGCCACAATCGATAAGGCGCTCAAAAAAGAAGGCAAGAAGAACTGCGGGTGTGGCCAAGACCCTTGCAAAACTTACGGTATTCAAGAGCAAGTTGTGAATGAAGAAGAGCTTGAAGAAAAGAAGAAGAAAAAAGCTTGTAAGCCTTCTAAGGGAAAGCGCTTCGCCAAAAGGGTTGATGGTAAATGCCGCTCATTTGGGCAGAAAGGCCAAGCCAAAGGCGGAGGCGATAGAATACGTCCCGGAACAAAGAAAGGTGATGCCTACTGTGCGAGATCAGCTAAGATTAAAAAATGTAAAAATCCACCATGCGCCAACGATTTATCCAGAAAGAAGTGGAAATGTCGAGGCTCTAAATCAATGAAGGAAGACAAATGCTAACAGCAATGGGCGATGTAATGCGCCAAGCCTACGAGAAAGGGTGGATAACGACGAGAGATGGCAACATCTCTCTTTGTCGTCGTAACTCAAAAATTCTGTATATCACACCATCAGGATGGCGAAAAACAATCATACATCCTGAGCATATAATAAAGGTGCAACTAACACCTGCCGGGTGTTCTATACCAAAGGGTACTGTTCCCTCTGGAGAGCTTGATATGCACATCAGGCTACAAAGGTACCACAAGCCAACACGTGCAGTTGTACACTTGCACCCTACTAATATTATAGCAGCTATGTATGCGGGATGGGACCTACAAGAACTATCAGCGGAGTTTCCCGAAGTTAGTAGATATACAAAGGTTGGGCCTACCGTCCCCGTGCTACCAGTAACCAGTGTTCAATTGGCACATTCAACTTTTCAAGCGATGAAAGAAGCAGATACAAATATTCTAAAATATGATATTGTCGGACAAAAGAATCACGGAGTATGTGCGGTTGGGAAAAACCCTTGGGATGCTTATGAGCATATCGAACGCTTGGAACACATATGCGAGATTGTATTAAAGAGTGGAAAAAGTCCAAAAAAATAATTTGACAAAACTTCTGAACGTGTTATTATATATACATCACAAACACATCGGAGGTCAATATGACTGTCAACTTAGGTTATGCTTGTATCAATGAAACATTGCAAGCACAAAAAATTACATGCAACCGTGGCATGATCAAGCGCACATTCAAAGCAAAAGGCATTACATACGCCTCAGAACTTGCACTATCTAATGTCTGTGCCCTTAAGAAGATTGTTGAGTGGAATGGGACACACGGCATCAAAGTATATCGTATGACATCTTGTCTCTTTCCGTGGTTCTCGGAGTACGATATTTTTACTATGCCAGATATTGATGCTATTGCTGATACTATGTCCGAAGCTGGTGAAATGGCAATGTCTGGCGGCCAACGTTTATCATTTCACCCCGGCCCCTTTAATTGCCTTGCTTCCCCAAACGAAGGCGTGGTTCTCAAAACTATTGCCGAACTGGACGCCCATTCAATTCAAATGGATCTCATGGGTCTGCCGCAATCTCCACAGGCTAAAATCAATATTCATATCGGTGGTGCTTATGGTGAGCATGACAAGGCTCTTGACAGATTTTGTCGCAACTTTGAACGACTATTACCAAGTACAAGATCAAGACTCACAGTTGAGAACGATGATCGAGCATCTCTCTTTTCTACTAAAATGCTGTATGACGGCGTATTTTCTCGTATTGGTATTCCTATAGTCTTTGATTCTCATCATCATGAACTGGGTCCGCAAGACTCAACATACAAAGAAGCATTCTACATGGCACGTGAAACATGGCAAAGCCGTGGCGTCAAGCAGCAGTGCCATCACTCTAACTCCAAAAAACTGTATGAAGACGGCACAGTACGTGCCAGTGCTCATTCAGACTGGTACTATACGCCGTTCAAGAACTTCGGTGAAGAAGTTGATGTTGTGCTTGAGTGCAAGCGTAAAGAGCGTGCATTACTTAAATATCGTGAGGACTTTCAAAATGTTTAATATATTATTATTTATAGGCTGTTTTGCCAAGCAAAGTATAAAATACACAACTATTGGTGTAGTTGATAGGTATGAGAATGGTGTTTGTGTTATTGAGATACACGAAAAGCGCTTTGGTGAATATATCACAATTTTTATGAAATCAAACAATTGCAAGGATGGAGACATTATAGCCATCGGAAGACAGAATGAAACTAGGTGACTTAGTCTGGCTCGATCCAAAACAATTTTACGAACACGATGAACAAGCAGGTATTGTTCTAGAAATGCTTAATACACCGGACGGACTTCTAGTCAAGGTTGGGTGGGATAATAATGAGGTTGGATGGTATAACGAGAGCGAGTTGGAGGTAATTTATGAAAGCAGGTGACTTGGTAAAAAGAAAGTATGCACGCCAACTTGTATGTGGGATTGTTACATCCCGCCGCATTGAATACCATGCAAAGAACAATTATGTGTGGAAATATATATGGGTCCTCTGGGATGACGGGGAACACACACGAACTAGAGTTGATTACTTGGAGGTAATGAATGGAAGAAAAGATTAAAATATTATCAAATATACTGGGACGTCCCAACACACCGCAGAGCGGTGAGCTTTACTATCACTGTCCTTATTGTAATCACCACAAGAAGAAGTTAGCTATCAACCTAAAACGTGGATGGCACTGTTGGATTTGTGATAAGAGGGGCAAGAACTCTTATCGCATTGTACGCAAGTTCGGCACATATCAACAAAGACAGAAATGGCTTGAGTTGGAAGGCAGGCTCGACCTATCAGAGTTCGATCAGATATTTAACGAACTTAATAATATTGAAGAAGTGCAAACCATTGATCTTCCAGCGGAATATATCTCGCTCTGTAATAAACACCTGCCAAGATCATCAAAGAGGGCGCTAGACTATCTCCGTAGCAGAGATATAACAAAGAAAGAGATTCTACGATGGAAGATTGGTTATTGTGCAGACGGCAGATACTCAGGACGTATTATTATTCCCTCATTTAATAATAACGGAGACGCTAATTACTTTATTGCGAGATCGTATGTCGGCCATAAGCGCAAGTATCTTAATCCACCAGCGGAGAAGGATATTATATTTAATGAACTCTATATTGATTGGGATGAGCCACTGACTTTAGTAGAAGGCGCATTTGACGCAATTGCGGCCGGGGAAAACGCTATTCCCGTATTAGGTTCGACTCTTCGTGACAAATCAAAGTTATTTCAAGCTATTGCTCTCAATGATACACCGGTCTACCTTGCTTTTGACGAAGACGCAGAAAAAAAGACTGGACAAATCATTAGAAATATGTTATACTATGATATAGAGTTGTACAAGATTGACACAAGCGGCTTTGAGGATATCGCCGAAATGCCAATCCGTACATTCTTATCTCGTAGGGAAATGGCCCAAGCTATTGACCATGATGACTATTTTTTAATGGATGAGCTTAGGAGGATAATGTGAATACTAAAAAATTAATCGAAATACATAATAAAAAAATTGCTGGTAAGTGGCACCCCACCCATAGAAAGGGAAATACAGGTATAGGTAAAACTTATGAAGATCTAGTTGGGATCAAAGAGAATAACAGCAAAGACTCTGATTTATCAGATGCCGAGATAAAGTGTAAAAGAATAAAATCAAAAGCATCTACTACCTTGTTCACAAAGAATCCGAATTCTTATGGAATGGATTTGGCAGAAGCCATTAAAAAATATGGAGATTGGGACCCCACAAAGAAACGGTGGGGCTTATATTCATTAAAGAATTTCACAAAAGAAATAACCGATGACAAAATATTACTCAAGAATGGCGACAAAGTTATTTTTTCGTGGAATAAAAAGACGCTTGAGGGTATTGAGAAAATTGATAACCTTGTTTACGTGACGGCTGATACTAAGAAAATTAATGGTGTTGAGTATTTTTGGTATCATGATCCAATTGTGATAAAAGACGCCTTCAGAGGCAAAATTAAAGATTTTATTGAATCGGGCGTCATTTATTTTGAACCAAGAGTCTGGTATGGTCCGGATATCAAACCAGCGCCCCGAGACCGTGGATGGGCTTGGAGAATAAGGCCAAGCAAGTTAAGCGAGATTATCAAGAACAAAGGAGGATAATGTGATACTATTATTATTTGCATGTGTGGTTAAGATAGTCGCCCACGAACCAATCAACTACGAACACAAAGTTGTGCTTGAAGACGAGCCTCCAAAAGAGGTTGTGATCAAGAAGGTCATCGTAGAAAAGGAAAGGGTGATTATTAACAATACAAAAGAAAAGACAAGGATTATTGTTAGGCCTCCAAAGAAAAAACCCAAGAGGCATAAGATACGACCAAAGATTAAAAAGAAGAAAAAAGGCACCAGTTGCAGAAAAAGGCACCAGTTGGAGAAGAAAAAAGGCACCAGTTGCAGGAAAAGGAGGAGGTCAAATGAAGATAGAAAATCTAAGAGCCCTTGACTTACATGGGGTTAAGCATGAAGACGCTTACCTTAAGTGTCACAAATTCATCAACGATAATTACGGACATGATATGTTAATAATCACAGGACACTCAGAGCGTATGAAAAAGATAGCCAGTGAGGTTATTAACACATACCGCCTTCGGTACCTTGTAGGGGGCGTAACAGGAACTTATGGACATATTCGCATCTTCGGAGGAAAATAATATGAATAAAGATATGGAATATTTACAAAAAAATTATATCAAACTCAAAGCAATAAGGAGAAGTTTAATAATGATGTCGATTGGCATCTTGGAAGGAGAAGAGCACTATGAGGAAGTTGCCAATGCAATTCCACCAATAGAGAGAGCAATTGAACTAATGAAAATCAAAATTGAGGAGGGCTAATGTATACCATAGCACACATCGCAGATACACATATCAGAAATCTTAAATATCATGACGAATACAGAATAGCTTTTCGTAATCTTTATGAATCATTAGCAGCAGACCAGCCTGACTTTATTGTTCATTGTGGCGACATTGCTCATACGAAAACACAGCTAAGCCCAGAGTATTTTCAACTCTGCGCAGAATTCTTATCATCGTTGGCCAATATCGCACCAACCTATGTTATTCTTGGGAACCATGATGGAAACCTAAAGAATGAAAATAGACAGGACGCTGTAACGCCAATTGTTAATGCTCTTCGTCACCCAAGCTTACACTTGCTAAAAAATAGTGGTGAGGTACATATTGATGATGGGGTTGCCATCAACGTACTTTCTGTGTTTGATAGAGACAACTGGATAAAGCCAACAAATCCTGACAAAATTAATATCGCTCTATACCACGGGGCGATTGCTGGTTCTCAGACCGGAGCTAATTGGACAATGGATCAAGGAGACGACAGGGTAACTATCTTCCGTGATTTTGACTTTGCCATGCTTGGTGACATCCATAGGCAACAAAAATTAGATGCTGAGGGCCGAGTTCGATACTGTGGTTCAACCATTCAGCAAAAGTTTAGTGAATCTCCACAGAAGGGTTATTTGCTTTGGAAAATCGAAAGTAAGGATAAATTTAACGCCAAGAGTGTTCATATCACAAACCCAAGGCCATTTATTACCATTAGGTTAACTGATGCCGGGAATCTCCCTGACGATGCCCACGCTCCAAGAAATTGCCGTTTGCGACTTGTTTCTAAAACAAATCTGCCGTCTGATAAGCTGCGTAAAGCAAGGGCCTTGGCAGAGGCAAAATGGAGTCCATATTCAGTTACTGTTCTTAACGGCAAAGAGTCTAGTACTCATTATGATGATGGTAACTATGCTAATTCTGTCATATCAGAGAATCTAAGGGACATATCGGTGCAAGAAAAGCACATAAGAGACTATTTATCGGATATGGAACTGGAAGAGCCAGTTCTAGAAAAAGTCTTAGAGTACAATAAAAAGTATAACATTTTAGCCGAACAAGGCGAGGAGATATCAAGGAATGTTATTTGGAAAATCAAAGATCTTGAATGGGACAATCTATTCAACTATGGTGAAAAAAACAAAGTCAACTTCACAAATCTTAGAGGGCTTGTTGGAATCTTCGGTCGTAATTACTCCGGAAAATCTAGCATCATTGACAGCCTCTTATTCACGCTGTTTAATTCAACCTCAAAGGGAGAACGCAAAAACGTCTATGTAGTTAATCAAAACCGAGAGAGAGCCAAGGGTAAAGTTCAGATTGATATCGGAGATAAAACCTATCAGGTTGTTAGGAATTTAGAAAAATACAGGAAAAAGTCCCGCAAGGGTGAATCGCTAGAGGCCAGAGTAGATTTAGACTTTTCTTTGATATCTGAAGATGAAAGCTTGAACGGAACCACCCGGAACGAAACCGATGCTAATATTCGTAAAAGGTTTGGAACCATGGAAGACTTCCTCCTTACTTCCATGTCGAGCCAGCTTGACTCTCTCTCTTTTGTTAAAGAGGGCGTAACTAAGCGTAAAGAAATACTCGCAAAGTTTCTTGATCTTCAAGTATTTGACAAGAAGTTCAAACTAGCAAAGAAAGAAGCAACAGAACTCAAAGCCCTTGTTAAGAAACTTAACGAGAAGCAGTGGGACAAGGAAATCGTTAAACATCAAGAGATCCTTGAGGAAGTTGCGGAAGACATAGAAAAGCAAAGAAATATTTGCTCTAGCATTCAGGTCCGCAAAGAGGAGTTAGTGGATGAGATGTTGGCAATACAAACCAAGATCGATAGTATACCGGCGGTCCTAATAGACATCGACAAGGTAAGTGCGGCAATTATTCAGAAGCAAAAAAGACGCTCTACATTATTAAGAAATAACGTTGATGTCGAGAAAAGTATCAAGAGTAATGAAAGCGCTTTACAAAGTTGTCAAGTACTTGTAAAGGGGGTTGATTATGATAAGTTGGTGTCTATTCTTGATAAAGCTAGTAGCCTTGAAGACAAGATCAAAGAGCTTGAATCAAAGCGACGAACTTTGGTTAGAGACCAAGACGCCCTAAACAAGAAAATAAAAATGTTGCACAACCACGAGTATGATCCAGACTGTGTATATTGCTCAAGCAACAAGTTTGTAAAAGACGCCGAAAAAGCCAAAAAAACCTTGCCTAAAGTAACGGGGGACATAAGTGACCTTGATAGCATAAAAATTGGTTTAGAGGCTACTCTTGACGGCCTAAACGTTACTTATGTTAATGCTGAGGCAAGAGATTACCGTGTGCAGATGGAAAGCATTAACGAATGCAAAAGAAACATTGAGACTCTTACTTTAACCCTATCATCTAACAATGACAAGATAAGCTTGCTAAATAACGAAATAGCAGACATGCAAGCAAAAGCAGAGGAGTATGAGAACAATAGGGAAACTATTGAAAATTTAGGCACCCTGAATAGAGAGAAGGCTGCTATTGAGAAGTTCTTAAAACAAAAGAAAGTAGAGTATGATAGATGCCAAGACAAGATAACAAAATATCTTATTGAGCAAGGATCATCAGAAGCAACGCTCAAATCACTTCTTTCAAATAAGAAAGAGCTTGAAGATATTGAGAAGGAGTGGGTAGCTTATGATCTATTCTTACAATGTATGCATCCAAATGGGATCCCGTACAGAATTATTAAACAGAAGCTTCCTCTGCTAAATGAAGAGATCGCAAAGATTCTTGGCAATATTGTTGACTTTGAGGTATTCTTTGAGTCTGTGGGCGATAAGCTTGATATTAACATTAAGCACCCTTTCTACGACCCTCGCCCATTGTCTATGGGCTCTGGAGCAGAGAAAACTCTTGCGTCAATGGCAATACGATTAGCTTTGATAACAATAACAAATTTGCCAAAAAGCGAACTATTTATACTTGATGAGCCAGCAACCGCTTTAGATCAAGAGCATATGGAAGGGTTTACTAATCTATTAAGACTTGTAAAAAACCAATTCAAAACGGTAATTCTAATATCGCACCTTGACTCGTTAAAAGACGTTGTTGATATGACAATAGATATTGACAAGGTTGATGGTTACGCAAACGTGAGGATTTGAAATGGAAGAGCAAAACGATATTGAAGTAAAGGGCGAACACTGCGGAGTTGAAGACTGTGGTGATGATTGCACCGTAGAGGTATGTGAAGCCGGCGAATGCGCCCCATGTAATTCTGTTGAAACACTACAGAAAGCTGGTGCCGTAGATGTTATTTTATCCAAAGTGATATCTCGCAAGCTTCTTGTCTTTAGTGTTGCTACCGGGCTGTTTGCTTGGTATGGCCTAGACCCAGACACTTGGGGATTAATAGCCATGATCTACGTGGGAGGCCAATCCGTTATCGATACAGTTAAGGTATGGAAACACGGATAATGCTTTGGCTTAAGTTCATAAAATATTTCAAACTTGCTGCCGTCTGGTGTCGACAACACTGGCGGTGGCTTGTTTTGTTTATTTCTTTTGTTATTGTCTACCTAGCAGGACGAAAACATTCCAAGGGCTTAAGAATACAGGCCCAGATGGCAAAAGAGTTTTATGAGAAAGAAAAAGAAGCTATACACAAAGCCTACGAACTTGAAATGGAACAGAGAGAGGAGGCCAACAAGAGATACTCGGAAGCAGTTGCAAAAATTGAAGAAGAGTACGAAAGAGATAAAAAAGAATTGACCCATTCAAAGAAAGAACAAATAAAAAAGATGGTCAATAAAGCAAAAAAAGATCCTAATGAGGTAGATAGAATTCTAGAACAAGAACTTGGAATCAAGAAGGGGGCACAATGATATTGTTTTTATTATCTATGGCTACGTTCGCTAGCGAGCCATTATTCGTCAATCTCAATAAAGATGAGAAGGCGCCGTTTGCAGGTCGCCTGTTTAACGATGCGGCGGTATCAAAGTTGATTGTTGATAATCGACTAAAAGCACAGCAATGTGAGATCGAAATAGAATACCACACCAATAGGTCAAAAGCAGAAGAAAAGCTAAAATACGACCTGTTACAGGCAAAGTATGATTCTGATAAACAAAGACTCACGGACATGTTAGCACTTAAACAAGAAGAAAACAAAAAGATATCAAAACTAATAAGGCCAAATAGAACAGGTTGGTGGTTAGCTGGTGGGTTTATGCTCGGCACTGCAACTTCTATAGGAATTATGTATGTTGTCAAAGGAGACACACAATGAAACTAACAGAAACAAGAATTAAGCAGATCATTAAGGAAGAACTTGAAAGAGTACAAGAGCAGGACGGCGAAAAGATAATGAAAGCAATTACTGATGTTCCACAAGCAGCAGAAGCTATTGCTGGAAAAGTTCGCACTGAAATAGAAAAATTAGCTGAGCCTTCCGGTCTGGATCCTCTAGTACTCAGCCAAGCAGTAGCGGCACTATTGACAGCTAAATAGGAGGCATCTTGAGTAAAGATCCTAACTACGCCATAAAGGTTGAAAAGGCCATTGCCGAGAAGTACGGCGAAGAAACAGTCCAGCACCCCAAAGGCGATTGGTCTGATGAGAAAGAAGAACAATATTTGGGCGATCTAAAAAAGCTTCGCAACATTTACAATTCTGGTGAAAATGAACAAGAAGAAGTAAATGGAGTTTTAATATCCAAGAAACTACTTATGAGAGAGTCAAAGCGTTCATGTCCCGTGTGCAATACTTACTCTTTTAAATCCAATGACGACGTTTATATGTCAAAATTTGATTGTTGTGAAAAGTGTTACATCCAATGGGTAGAGGGGCGAGAAGACAGATGGAAACAAGGATGGAGACCCGGCGATGAACATAACAGTGGAAAGCCTTAAACGGATTATAAAAGAAGAAATCGACAAGATATCGAATCCATATTTAGAAATACACGACACATTCAGCACTTTATTAAATAATATACAATCATACGATTATAATGGCACATATGATGCTTTAAAGGCAATGTATATGGAAGCCCCTCGCTTATCATCACCTCCAATGGAGTTTGTGGCGTTTTCTGAGGAAGATTGGGAAGAAGCAAAGCAAATCGTGTCAAATATTGCTGGTAATTTGTTTTATTATCAACACGATGTTAGAACTGGGGATGCGGAGCGAAATGACAAAATTGATACAATTTTGCAATATTTTTTAGCAAAGTCACCAGATACAATGGCGTCTGTTGTAGAATTAATCGATTACGATCCTGTTTTGATGAAACTAAAAGAAAACCCAAAGGAGAACCGATAATGGCTGAATCAAATATTTTAGAAATCATTCAAGGGCTAGCACAAGCAGCAGCCAATTCATATGACGGTGCTCATGATGAGCGCTTTGTTCGTGATGGCGAGGTAAAGAAAGTAGGCCTCAGCAGAGAAGAAGGCTGCCCCATTATGGACAAAAGAGTCATGGATGGCTTTAACGTTAAATTTTATGGTAACAAGATATGTATCAAATACCAATCAGATATTAAGTTAAAAGAAATCTATGGCGGCGGGTTTGAGACCGAGATGGAACGAAAACTCAATGAAATAAAGAAGTTTTTACAAAAAGAATATAAAACAATAACAGGAAAGCCAATTACTCTAACGAAAGTTGATGATATTCATATTCACGCAAGTTCTGTTTCTCGTGTCCGGTCTTTTGTGCAAGCGTATCGCCATTATAAAATCTCAGGAATTAAAGAAGACCCAGATGCTGGTGGCTCTGAAAACAGAAAGGTCGATGATGCGATTAGGAAATTTCTTGATTTAAGCAACAAGAACAAAAGACCACAGAACTACACAGTGAAAAAGGGAGCCAATCAAAAATGAATATTACAACAAAGCTATTAAAGGAAATGATTCGTAAAGAATTACAAGAAATGCGTGCTGAGCCCGGCATGGAACACCCAGAGTTTATTAAAGTGGAAAATGGTGTAGAGACGCCAATAGAACAAGAAGAAGCAGAAATGCTCCTAAAGCTCCCGGGAGTTGTCCAGCAAGATGACTTTAAGACTGGGGCTAAGATTATTATTATGCCCTCGACGGGCCAAGCCGGATCATAATAGGATGCTATGGCTTTTAGACTTACAAAAAAAGAGATAGTTAAAGAAATTGTAAAGTCCGGGAAAAACGCTCCGTACTTTATAAATAATTATTGTCGCATAAGTCATCCCATGAAGGGCTTGATCACATTCAAGACTTATCCTTATCAAGATGATTTGCTTAATGATTATAATGATTTTCGTTTCAATGTGATATTGAAAGCAAGGCAGTTGGGAATCTCTACGATTACCGCTGCCTATTGTGTTTGGTTTATGCTTTTTCACAAAGAAAAGAACATTGTTGTTCTTGCAACCAAGTTCAGCACAGCCGCCAATCTGGTAAAGAAAGTTAAAAGCATGATGAAAAACCTACCAGAATGGATGAAGGTAGCTAAGATTGATGTTGATAACAGAACATCGTTTGAACTGTCGAATGGCTCAATAATCAAGGCTGTGCCTACATCTGAAGACGCTGGTCGTTCTGAAGCATTGTCTTTGCTTGTAGTGGATGAGGCGGCACATATCGAAAAGATGGATGGCATCTGGACTGCGGTCTATTCTACATTGGCAACTGGTGGTAGGTGTATTGCCTTATCAACACCAAAAGGAACTGGTAATTGGTTTCACAAAACCTATACGGCTGCTGTTGATGGCGATAACGAATTCAATCCAATTGAGCTAATGTGGGACGTCCACCCAGAAAGAGATCAAGCATGGTTTGATAAAGAAACAAAGAACATGTCCAAGAGGCAAGTCGCTCAAGAGTTGCTTTGCAATTTCAATACCTCTGGTGATACTGTTGTTCATCCGGATGATTTAGCTTGGGTACACTCAAACCTTAAAGATCCAGACTATAGAGTGGGATACGACAGAAACTTTTGGATGTGGGAGAAATACAATGAAGGCAATACATATTTACTCGTTGCAGATGTGGCTAGAGGAGACGGTGCAGATAACTCTGTTTTTCATATTATTAAACTGGAGTCTATGGAGATAGTAGCAGAATACCAAGGAAAACCTAGTTTGGATATGTATGCACAAATGCTGTATTCGGCTGGATCGGAGTTTGGAAACTGCCTTTTGGTGGTTGAAAATAATGGTATTGGAATTTCCATTTTGGAAAAACTAATTACTCTTGGATACCCCAATCTATATTATTCTGTAAAGGCAACCCATGAGTTTGTTGAAGCTCATCAAGGCGAGGCAATGGCAAGTGCTGTTGCTGGTTTTACTACATCAACAAAGACAAGACCGCTTATAGTTGCAAAATTAGAAGAGTTTATCAGGAATAAACTAATCAAAACTTATTCTTCAAGAATCTATCACGAAATGAAAACATTCATATGGCACAATGGAAAAGCTCAGGCAATGAGATCATATAATGATGATTTAGTCATGGCATTAGCAATCGGCTGCTGGGTTAGAGATACCGCACTACAAGTTAATAAAAGGGATGTAGAATATAAAAAAGCAATGATAAATTCTATGTATAAGAGTAGCAACGTTATGAATACTGCAATAAAAGGGATGGATGGGTATTCAAAATCTTTTAATGAGAAGCACAAAGAGGCTATTGACCAAGTAAAAGATTTCATGTGGATTTATAAAGGATAAAATATATGGCTAAAAATAGAAATGGTAGAAACCCTTACAATCAGGAATCTGGTTTGTTTAGGGCATTAACGAGGTTATTTTCAGGACCTATAACACAGAGAAGAACCCAGCACGGAAGACAGCTTCGCAGAAGACAACTGGATATGTTTTCCAAACGGTTTAAGTCAGCATCCGGCAAACAGTTCAAGAAGGCTGAATACAACCCTATGAACATAACCACGATCAATATGATCTCCAACAGAAACAGGTCGGAGAGATATGTTGATTTTGATCAAATGGAGTTTACACCAGAAATTAACTCATCTCTTGACATATATGCAGATGAGATGACAACTCACTCCTCTTTAGACAGTATGTTAAAGATTTCTTGCCAAAATGATGAAATTAAAACCATCCTCGACGCCCTTTACCATAATGTCATGAACGTGGAGCATAACTTGTTTGGCTGGTGTCGTACCATGTGTAAATACGGAGATTTCTTTCTTTATTTAGATATTGATGAAGAAATAGGAATACGCTCTTCGATTGGCCTACCTCCACAAGAGATTGAAAGGCTAGAGGGTGAAGACGAATCAAATCCGAATTACGTACAGTTTCAATGGAACTCTGCCGGCATGACCATGGAAAACTGGCAAGTTGCTCATTTTCGCATTCTTGGTAACGATAAACACGCACCATACGGTACATCAGTATTAGAGCCAGCACGTCGCATTTGGAGACAATTGACGCTCCTTGAAGACGCAATGATGGCATATCGTATTGTACGATCACCAGAACGTAGAGCCTTTTATGTTGATGTTGGATCCATAGCCCCACAAGACGTTGAGCAATATATGCAAAAAGTTATGACGCAAATGAAACGTCACCAAGTGGTTGATCCAAAAACGGGTCGTGTTGATTTGAGATACAACCCTCTTTCTATTGAAGAAGATTATTTTATCCCTGTTAGAGGTGGAACGTCAAATACAAAGATTGAGAGCCTTGCTGGTGGCCAATTTACCGGTACTGTTGAAGATGTAAAGTATCTTCGTGATAAGCTGTTCTCCGCACTTAAAGTACCACAGTCATATTTGACTATGGGAGAGGGAGCAACAGAGGACAAAACAACATTAGCACAGAAGGACGTTCGTTTTGCCAGAACGATCCAGAGACTACAGCGAGTAGTTGTATCCGAACTTGAGAAGATTGGTATCATTCATCTTTTTACTCTTGGCTTCAGAGGGGACGACCTACTGTCCTTTAAACTTAAACTAAATAATCCAAGTAAGATCTCTGAGCTTCAAGAGCTTGAGCATTGGAAAGCTAAGTTTGATATCGCAGGCGCTGCAACAGAAGGTTACTTCTCTCGTCGCTGGATTTCTGAACATCTTCTTGGACTTTCTGAAGATGAATACATCAGAATGCAGCATGAGATGGCAACAGATAAAAAGTTCTTAGCCAAACTAGAAGCAGCAGGCGCAGGTGATGCTGGTGGTGACGCTGGTGGTGACCTAGGTGGCGATTTAGGTGGAGATCTAGGCGGAGACCTTGGAGGTGATCTTGGCGGTGATGACGCTGGAGGCCTAGGGGACTTGGGCGGTGGAGATGACGCTGCTGCCGGAGGTGACACGGGTGGTGATGCTGGTGGTGGTGACGAAGAAGATATAATATTGGCTGAACCACCGGCGCATCGTAATGTTCCAAATAAACCAAGAAGTGATCTTGGTGGAACTCATAATATGAGCGGTAAAAAGCGAAGCCCAAGGAGGTCCCAAAATTACTCTTCAATTGCAACCGCTGGTGAATACGGTAAGCCAACATCAAACCGAGCGAAACAGCCAAAAGGTTATGGTGAGCTTAAAACTTTAGCAACCGGACTAATGGAGACCCATGATAACGAAGAAAAGAAACTATTTACAACTAAACACGAAGTCGATAGACTAATTCAAGGTTTGTTTAAAAAGGAGATAAAGGATGAAGTTTAATAAGAAAAGAAATACCGCTTTTCTTTACGAATGCCTACTAAAAGAATTAACAAAAGCAATCGTTAGGGAACAACACGATAGAAAACAGACAATTATTAAAATAATTAAAGAGAACTTTAAAAAAGGCACAGCCCTTAAAGAAGACCTCGATATATATCGCTCTGTTCTTGAGTGTAAGAAAATGTCAAGCGATTTTGCTCCCCGGTTTCTTGTTGAAACTAAAAAAGATTATGATAACTTGGATCGCAAGAAAATCTTTAACGAACAAACAAAACTTATTAAACAGATCAATGAAACCTTAAGCCCTGATGCTTTTGCGAACTTTATCTCAAACTATAAAGACATCAACTCTTTAGGAGCATACTTTAGTTCAAAGCTCAAGGCTAAGTCTCGTCTTCTAGTTGAATCTAGAATACTTGGGTTGATGACAAACGAAAAGCATGAAATAAGCGAAATGAAGCATGTGGATAACTTGACTTATAATACTTTTGTAAAGAAGTTCAACGAGGCCTATAGCAACACACTTCGAACAGAACAGAGAGACTTACTAACGAATTATATTGTTTCATTCTCTGATAATGGCTTAGGTCTTAAAGCTTTCTTAAATGATGAAATTTCACGTCTTAAGGAAGAGGTACATAAATGTACCAAGAAACCAAAAATAGTTGAAAATAAGGCATTTTTGGCCAAAACAGAACGTGTTTTAAAACAACTTAATAGTTATGCAAAGACACCAATAACTGAATCGATTGTTAAAGAAATATTTTATATACAAGATTTGGTAGCGGAGGTGAATAGCAATGGCCGTTAATGTTAAAATAGTAAGCAAGTTAGAGCCGAAAGCAAAACCGGTGACAGTGACCATCAAGGGTCCAAAGATTCAGGTTCTTGAATACCGCTTAGATATGCGAAGAACATTAAGCGGAGATATCATGGTATTCGATCACAAGGAAATCGATATCATTATTCTTGTTGAAAAGAAGAAAGTTGTCGCATTTGCAAAAGATTCTGTGTCTGAGTCCACTTACGGCGCAGAAAAAAGATTTTTTGATTATCTTAAGCGCAAAGGCATTATACAGTTTGATTCTGTTGAAGGCGGGAGTCTGCATGGGTCTCTTCAAGGCGTTCTTCTAGAATCAAAAGAGATCGACAATGTTAAAATAACACTTTACGAGATTAGCAAGTGGCTTGAAACTGAAAAGCCTTTCTTGGAAGATGATTATATGGATGCTGTTGATGACCATATGTTGCACCCCGATCAAGAGATGTCAACTGAATTGGGTGAAGTGCCGCATGAACAAGAAAAGGGCTCAATATTACAAAAAGGCTTATTTGCCCCTTACCTATACGGCAAATATACATACTAGTGGAGACTAAATGGATTTATTATATTTTGTTCTTGCCTCGTATGGCTTGACGTTTATTCTTGTCTATGGTAAAATATTTGAAGATTTTAGACCTGCTAAGGATTATACAAAGAAGTGGAGCACTTTATTTCACTGTCCTTTGTGTATTGGATTTTGGGTTGGTTGCCTTCTTTTTTTGATAAACGGAGGTACCGAACTATTTACTTTCGAGTATACAATTGCAAATTTTTTTATTTGTGGTTGGCTTTCTGCCGGAACCTCTTATTTTCTATCAATGATTGTAAAAGATAACGGCATACAAATTGGAGCAAATGATGACTAAGAGATGGATGTTACAGCCTGTTCGACGTTGTTGCAGCGGTAGCTGAATCGTGCCGGTAGCGCCGGCACATTTTTTTAGGAGATAGGGATGCCAAAACAACTTTTAACTGAATTTTATGAATTATGTAAAGATGGCATTTGTCAAGACCTTTTGACCGAAAGAGAAAAAAAGGAAGTGGCGAATGGCATGATGTATTTGTCCGGGCGTATGCAAACATGTGAAAAGAAGAATGGTAATGGGCGAGTATACCCATGTAAAGTATTGCAAAAAGAGATCAGTAATTACCAAAATGTTATCAAGGATAACAGAGCTTTGGGCGAACTCGACCATCCAGATGACTCCGTGATCAACCTTAGAAACGTTTCTCACATAGTTACAGATATGTGGTGGGAAGGTAATGATGTCATGGGCAAGATTAAAATTCTAGATACACCATCAGGGCGTATCTTGAAAGACTTAATTAATGCCGGAGTCAAGCTAGGCATCTCTTCACGTGGTATGGGATCTGTTAAAGAAAGCATGGGCAACACTGTTGTACAAGAAGACTTTGAATTAATTTGTTTTGATATTGTCTCTGAGCCTTCGACACCAAATGCTTATATGTATCCAAACCAGAGCCCATCAACCCAGCCAGTTAGGATTAGAGAAAGCAAACTACAAGAAAAGAAAAATTTGATAATTAATGATTTATTTGACAAAATTTTGAGAGACTAATGAATAAGAACGAATTAAAGAAAATTTTAAAGCCCCTGATTAAGGAATGCATTAAAGAAGTTATATTTGAAGAGGAAGGGGCACTTTCCCACGTCATCAAAGAGGTGGCTTTTGGACTATCAGCCGGCAAACAACAGATAACAGAGACAAGAACGTTTCAGTCACCGAAACAGCCAAAGTCGCAAAATACAAATTATAAACAACAAAAAAAGAAATTATTAGATGCTATTGGAAAAGATGCTTATAACGGCATTGATTTGTTTGAAGGAACAACGCCAACCTCGGCTCCTGTTGAAGGAAAGGCGCAGGGACCTTTGAGCGGCGTAGCAGCGAATGATCCGGGTGTTGATATATCCGGTCTCTTTGGGGCAAAGGCTTTTGCAATGAGCCAAAGATTAATGGAGAATAAGTAATGGCAACGAATCTAGTGGTTAAGCCAAGACGAAATGAAAATATTGAGAGAGTAGTCAAAAGATTTAACAAAAAAGTTAAAAAGCTTGGAATTATCGAAGAATATAAAGACAAGCAGCGATACTTAAAGCCTTCCGAAAAGAGAAGAAGAGCGAAAAAGCGATCTGATAGAAGAAGAGCGAAAGAATTAGCAAAAGCTAACAAATGACTATTTATAAAAGATTGGAGATTTAATTATGGCAGCACATAAATATAATAGTTGGGGTAGAACAAGGAGCCCAAAAAACATAGCAGGTTCTAATGGCACCGCAGCTACACTTAATAGCGCCGGCGATCTACTTGGGATTACAGCAACAACCGCAGGATACGCCACTGAGAATCAAAGATATCTACATGTATTAACTGAAGATAATGATGGTGCGTCGCCCGGAACCATAAAGGTGTATGGATACTGTCATGCCTTCCAGAGGTGGTTTGAGCTTCCGGAATCGTTTACACAAGTTGGGTCTAGTGCAGCCCCAACTCCGGTCACTATCGTGGCCCCCAGTGACTCTGGGCATGCAGATGCGGCGGATATTACACCAGACGAAAGGGAATATCGAACGTTTGAAATACTTGGTATTGATCGTGTTGCGTTTGTTGGTTCAACCGCTGGTACTAATGTATATGCTGCTACTAGCACATTTTAATAGGATTGAATTATGGCAGAATTTGGATGGGCATATATATCTGGTTCTCAGACCGGCAAAGGTTCGGCCAATAGTGTTCAATTTATTAAAACACTAAATGGCGAATTGACTGGTAGTGAGAACTTTACATTTGATAGTTCGACAAATAATATGTTCCTAACTGGTACGATGATTATCAGTGGAACACTGCAAGCCCATACATTTGATGTTATACACACAAACAAGATCGAGCTATCTTCTAGCGGTGGAACCAATTTTGGAGACGACAGTGGCGATCAACATATTTTTACTGGATCTGTTTCAATTGTCTCCGGTGGCTTAAGGCAGCATTATCATCACTTATCTGTTGCTTCATATACAGTACAAGCAAGTGATAGCATTATCGGCGTTTCTCATGCCAACTACACTTCTATTCTACTGCCATCGGCATCAGTCGCTGGGTTTGGCAAGATGCTAATTATTAAAGACGAGACTGCTTCGACAAGAATAGATTCAAAGAAAATAGCAGTGTCCGGATCCGGTACTGAAAAAATTGATCGAGATGCAACATATAGCCTAACAGGTGACAATCCGGCATTAACTCTCTATTCAAACGGAGTGGATAACTGGTTTATTTACTAGCAGGGGGGCTTGATGTATGGGTTACAATGTTTTAAGCGGAAGCGTTTCATCTGTTGGTGTAATCCAGAGTGGCTCCTTTTCAGGTGATGGGTCCGGTCTAGAAAATGTAAAGCAATTTGAATTGCAAAACAGTTCAGACAATAGAATACCATTCTACAAAACAATCGCTGGTGATTTAGGACTTAATGCTAGTAGCACCTTTACATTTAATGCTTCAACAACTACGCTAACTGTTCCTGATTTAACCGCTTCTGCCGGTATAAATTTGGACAACCCGGTTTCTGGATCTCTGGCGGGTGCAGATAGTTATCTTGGGCTTGATGCTAATGGAAATATTGTTGTAACCTCATCAGTCGCAGGAGAGGGGCCAACCAATTCACTACAATTCCACACAGGCAATGGTAAAATTAGTGGCTCTGCTAAATTATCATATGCGTCGAACACGCTCGCACTAAGTGGTGCATTTGCAATAACTGGTTCGATTTTACCATCTGGGTCTGCTGTTTATAATTTGGGCTCACTGACACAAAGGTGGAATGAAATATTTTTAGGCTCTGGATCTCTGCATTTGGGAGATGCTAGCACCATAAGCACAGATGATAATATCGGTGCCATAACCTTTAATAAGCCTTTGGTTGTTGCCGGAGGGATAGCGGCCACAAGACAAATAGTCACAGCCTCAATAACTGCTTCTAATGCAAGCTATTTTATTGGGGTTTCCGCCTCATCAGCACTAACTGTTCAGATGCCGGGTGCCCAGACTCTTTCGAGTGGCCAAATATTAATTATAAAAGATGAGGGAGGGAATAGTAATACCAACAATATTACTATTAAAGCTAGCGGATCTCAAACAATTGATGGGACAACCTCGGTTATCCTAGAAAGCCCCTATGCCGCCGTGAATATATACTCGAATGGGGTGGATAAATTCTTCTTATATTAGCGTGAAAACGGACACGGTCTCCTATTTAGTATCGAGGGGCCTAGTGCCTCTTTAGGTCTATATTGGAGGATTTTTTATGGCTTATAAATTTCAATTGGGGGCGTTTGTCGCTTCCGGTTCTATTAAAGCAGAAGACGGTGTTAATGCCGGAACTGCTGGTGTAGGTGACGCTGGTGCAATTGCCGGTGCTACCTCTATTGACGGTAGTGGTGACCTTACCATGGGTACCATTACCATGACAGGTTTTTCTGTTGATGCGGATGGTGATACTGCTCTTAAATCATTAGCAGTTGATGACTCATCGACAATTGGTTGTGATTCTGATGCAGACATCATGACTCTTGCTGCTCAATCTCTTGTTCTTGCAAATGATGTTGATTTCAACGTTGCAAAGGCTGGTGGTTTACAAATTGGCGGTGTTGCAATGACATCTACTGCTGCTGAATTAAACTTGCTTGATGGTGTTTCTGGTTTGGTAAAGGCTGACTTTACTAAATTGGCTGCTGTTGATGCTTCTGCTACTGAATTAAATTATCTTGATGGGTTTGGTACCGAAACTTATGCTTATGCTGCTGATAGTGTTGCTTTTCTTGATGCAACCGATTCTAAGTTAAAAAGTGTATCTGGTGGTAACTTTATTGCTGCTGTAGCTGGTGATGGTTTAGGTAACAATGGTGGAAGAATGGAAGTTAAGGTTGACGATTCTGGTATCGAAATCAACTCTGACACTCTTCGTTTGAAAGACAACGGTGTAACTCTTGCTAAAATGGCTGGTATTACTGCGGGTCGTATCATCATTGGTGATTCAAACGGTGATCCGGCTGAAGTGGCATTAAGCGGAGATGCAACACTTGCTGCTAATGGCGCAATTACCGTTGCTGATAACGCTATCTCTTTGGCTAAAATGGCTGGATTGGCGTCTGGTAAATTCATCCTTGGTGATTCTAATGGTGACCCTGCTGCTGTGACACTAAGCGGAGATGCAACTGTAAGCAACTCTGGTGTTGTTTCTTTGGCTGCTGCACAGACTAATGTTACTTCTCTTTTTGCAACTGACATCAAAATTGGTGAGGATGACGAAACCAAGATTGATTTCGAAACTGCTAATGAGATTAAGTTCTATGCTAATAACAATCAAGAAATGATTATTGATGACAATGGTGTTAGCATTGCTGGTAACTTGACTGTTCACGGAACAACAACTACTGTTAATTCTACCACAATCAACATTTCTAGTTCTTTCACTTTTGAAGGTCCTGCTGATGCTCATGAGACTGTATTGTCTTGTGGAACACCATCTGCGGATGCAACTCTAGAGTTGTTCCAAGGTGCGGCTGGTACTTATTACATGCCTGTATTTTCTGATTCAGGCGCCAAAACCACAGTTATTGCTGCAACTGCTGCTGAAGTAAATACTGTGTGTGATGGTGGTAATGCTCGTGGGACTTCTACTCTTGCTGACGGTGACGGATTCATTCATAATGATAACGGAACCATGAAGCAGACTAATGTTCTTAAGATGTTTGAGTACACCGTTGCTAAGGTTAGTGGTGATGCTACTATCGCTGACACTGGTGTTTTAACTATTGCTGCTTCTTCTATTCATCATGCTATGCTTAATGATGACATTATCTCTGGTAAAGATGAGTTGGCTCACGCTGACATTCTTGATGCTGATGAGTTAATGATCAGTGATGGCGGTGTTATTAAAAGAGTTGGTGTTGATAGTATTCAAAACCACGCTTTTGGTAAAGTTTCTGGTGATGCTACAATTGCTGACGGTGGTGCTTTGACTATTGCTGCTGATGCTGTTGAGTCTGGAATGCTTAATGACAATGTTATTAGCGGACAAACTGAATTAGCTTCTGGTGATGCTGTTGATGCTGATGAAATGTTAATTTCTGACGGTGGAACATTAAAGAAGATTGGACTTGATAGTCTTAAAGTCTACATGTCTGATGCTGCTGCTGTTGTTGCGGCAAAAGCCGATGGCGATACATTGGTAATTGGCGTTAACTACTTTGCTGATATGGGTAGTGATGGTGAAGATAGCGTAACTCTTCCTGCTTCTCCTACTGTAGGACAATCAGTTAAAGTTAAGGCTCCTTCTGACTGTTCTGCTGCTCGTTATATCACAATCGACCGTGCTGGTTCTCAAACAATTGATGGCGCTGCCTCAATTCGTTTAGAATCGCCATTTGCTGCTGTTGAATTGGTATATGTTGCTAATGATTTATGGAGAGTATTCTAATATAGAATATTATATCTCATATATTGTGGTTGGTGCCTTCGGGCACCAGCCCTTTTTTAATTTTAAAGCTAATTAATGCTGGAGATCACAAATGTCTTATAAGTATTCAAAGGGGCCTCAAGTCATCGGAGACCTGAAAGCAGCAGATGACGCAGAAAGAAATACACAAATCGATTTTGGTGAGGACTATATTGGATTTGAAACAAGCGGGTCCTTGAGAATGAAAATATCAGGCTCAGATGGCTCAATCACATTTAATGAAGCTTTTACCTTTCCAATTTCAGATGGAAGCGCAGATCAGGTTTTAAAAACAAATGGATCGGGGCAACTAAGTTGGGCAACACAGTCTGGTGGAGGTGGTGGATCCGGGGTAGGTATGGAATATGCGACTGGGCATGTGGACTTAACAACAAACAACAAACCGGTTAACTGGGTTAACGCTTCATCAATATCAGCAGCATCAGGTATAAAATCTTGGTTTATCGTACCAAAAACAACTACCATCGACAAAGTAATAGTTTCTGTTAAAGGCAACAATTTCAGTACGGCTAATGATGGAAACGTAACGCTAAGTATATACAAAAACCAGTCGGACTATGGGTCGACAATTGTAAATCAAACAGTTGGTGCAGATGATTTTTCTGAGAAGGTGTCTAACATGGCTGGTGGGACTACTGACTGTAATCAAAAAATCTTTTCTGGTCTAAATCAATCTGTGTCGGAAGGAGACCTAATACATATAAAGGTTGGTAAATCTGCCGGTGCAGATAAAGAAGCTCTTATAACCATCGTGTTCAATAGCGGCGGCTCTAACAGTGTCACAATTCCTTACCCTAGGCTATATTTCTCAGGTATATCTGCTGTGTCGCAGATAGGAAACAATTCATTTACAAATGCCACTATCAGCACAGACAACGGAAAATACGAAAACGGGTTTATTGACTTTGGTTCATCTGGCAACACAGCACCCGCTAGGTTTGAATCTGAGATCCCGCTACTTGGTGGTATCTATACATTTTCTTTTTGGTTCTATTCGAAGAGAACCGGCTCAGACTGGGGTGCTATCTTAAGGCGAGAATCCGGCGGGTCCCCTGTTAATACACAGGATTACCCCATTTTAACAGAAGACTCTACTGATGAACTTGGAGTTTATACTGAGTCTGGTGGCCAATTTTATTCGTCTGGGTATGATATGACTGCGCTTGAGGGAACAACCTCATGGACTCACATGGCTGTTGTTGCGAATGGAACCAATTCAAAGTTCTATATTAATGGATCACTAGTTGGAACGGCTAATGCTGTCGTCACAACCTCAGTAAAAGAATTAGGTGCGTATGACGGCAATGATACACAAGTATTCTCAGAAGGTATTGATGATTTTGCACACTGGGCTGAAGAGTTGTCTGCAAATCAGATTTCAGCGATATATAATTCGTCATCCAAATTAAGGGATATAGTAACATAATAAGCATTTTGATCTATTTATTACAAAAACAGAGGATTTTAAATGTCATATAACATTCTTAACAAGAACGTCAACTTTCAAGGGGCGACACAAGGCACGATTGAAGATATCGTTGATACACACTCCGATCAGTCTATAACTGGTAGCAAGGACTTTCAAACACTGACGGGTTCTAATCTGCATGTAAAAAATAATTTGGGGGTCGGAACTACCTCACCAGAGACTCTGATGCATATTAAAAGCGGCTCTGCTGGTTCGATCGCAACAACCACAGATGCTCTCTTGACTCTGGAATCTAGTGGAAAGCCTAAGATACATTTTCAATCACCTAACGCATATGGTGGCTCAATTATTTTTGGGTCCGTGGCTGATAATGATGAAGGACAAATTGACTACGATCACGGTTCTGATAGGTTTTTATTTAAAACTGGTGGTAACACCAAGCTGACCATCTTGGGTGATAATGTTGGTATTGGTGTGACAAACCCCAGCGAAAAACTTTCTGTTGTTGGAAACATTTCAGGCTCAGGAAACATCAATGTTATTGGGAACATAGCTGGTTCAGCTATCACATGCACCACTGTATCTGGTTCTGGTGCTATTTCGGGCTCCTCTTTTCATGGCGATGGCTCTGCATTGAGTGGCGTTGGTGTAACAATTGCCTTGAACAGTGGGCTTAACAATTCTAGTGGCTTGATTGTCGATCCAACAACGGCAACAGTTAAGAATGGGGCAATTCATGATGATGATGTTCTCCTTATCGCCGATTCAGATGCTAGTAATGCCCTGAAGCAAGTAACAGCATTACAAGTTGCTAATTTATATAACGCTGCTGTTACAACATACGGCGGATCAACACAGCATCAAGTTATAGTTGCAAACGGCGCCGGAAACATTCAAGGATATTCAGCCCTAACTTTTAATAGTACTTCAAGGGCACTCACCATAGCAGCCCCCGGTAGCTTGGGCTCATTGGTAGTGAATGGTACAATCTCGGGCTCCGGAACAATACAAGCTGGTGGCGACATTACGGGTTCGTCAATTAATGTACAATCAATAACATTAGCCAACGCTAGCAATTTGGCAGGGGCTGGCCTAGTAGATAATAGTGGGGCCCTTGACATACAGGTGTCTGGTGCGGTGAAATTAGCATCAGACAAAGTTGGAATTACAGGCTCTATCGCTGGTGATGGAATATCTTTTGCTGGTGGTGTTGATTCTATTTCAACATTAGCGGTTGATTTAAAAGATCTAAACTCGGGATTACAATTCGATAGTGGCGAGTTAATGATACACTTGAATAACCTTACTACGGGTACGCCCCTCTACAGCGCAGATCATTTGATCTTTATTGATGCTGATGATAGTGTTAGCAAAAAGACATCAATAAGCACTTTCATAACAAACATTGCCGGAGACGGATTAGCAAATAGTGGAACTGGGCGATTAGAAGTGCAAGTCACCGGAGCGGCCATTGTCGTATCTGACAAAGTTGGTATCTCCGGGTCTATTGCTGGAAATGGCCTTGGATATCAGGGTGGAGTTAATTCTATATCTGCATTGGAGCTTGATATCAACGAATTATCTGCTCTCGGTGGAACAGGCCTACATCAGACGCAAGATAAATTCTTGTTTTCTGATAATGGGACACATAAGACAATTACGTTCTCAAACTTAGAAGACGCCATTTTTGCAAATATAAATGCTGCATCAACAGACGTTTCTGTTGCCGCTGGTGGGGCCATTGAGTTAGCTGACAACTCTGTAGGAATTGCTGAGATTGCAACTGCGGTGGCAGGAGATGGACTAACAGGCGGCGGTGGTTCTGCGCTTGCCGTGCAAGTATCTGGTGCTGTCAAAATCGCTTCTGATAAAGTTGGCATTAGTGGTTCGATCGCTGGTGACGGATTGGCATTTGCTGGTGGTGTTGATAGCATATCTGGCCTTTCAGTAAGTGTTGATGACTCCACAATTGAGATTAACTCAGATTCTCTTCGACTGAAGGACAACGGCGTTACTCTAGCTAAAATGGCAGGCTTGGCACGAGGAAAAATCATTGTTGGAGATTCTAGTGGAGACCCAAGCGCTCTTGCACTAGGAAGCGCAGGGCAGTTATTAGTGTCAGATGGTGATGATATTCTTTATCGTACTTTAGGTGGTGATGCCTCACTTGGGGCCGATGGTACCTTGACTATAGCGGCCAATGCAGTCGAGGGCTCTATGCTTAATTCAAACGTTGCAGGTGCAGGCTTAGATTATGGCTCCAACGAGCTTTCTGTTGATGTTTCTGACTTCTTGGCGAATGGGCTAGATAATAGAATTGTAACAGCAGTCAACGCAGACAGCATGAACGCAGAGGCCAATTTCACCTTTGACGGCACAACTCTCATACTAACAGGATCCAGCATATTCAGTGGTTCAACCACTACATTTGACACTACTGAATTTGTCATTCAGTCTGCGACGTCAGAAAAGCCAACCATTGAACTCAAAAATACAACACCAAGCGATTCAAATGCTGGTGTTCTTATGAACTTCTTTAAGCAGCCTAGCGATAACGTTGGTGAAAGCGACAATAATACTCTTGGCGGTATCAAATTCTTAGGACTAGACTCCGGCAACAACTCAACAACATATGGACAAATGACAGTGCACTCATCAGATAAGTCTGGTGGTGATGAAGGTGGAGAATTTAGATTTTATGTTATGGCTGGTGGTACTGGTGGCACTGCAACTCTAAGCGAAATATTCAGTATTGGTGGCGAGGATGTTGGCTCTGGCGGAGCAGAACCTTGTGAAGTTGTCATTAATGAAGCCGGTATCGATTGTAATTTCAGAATTGAGTCTGATACCAACACAAGAGCGTTTTATTTTGATGGCACCAATGGGCATATTGGTATTGGGGATACTGCTGATAGTGGTGCCTTATTGACATTATCTGGCTCTAATGATGAATACTTGTTTGAAGCCAAACAACAAGGAAACGGATTCCCAACAATGTTTTTGGCTGGTGAAAATCATAGCTCATACGCAGGGGTATTCTACAATAGGGGCAAGTTTGTAAATGGTGGGACCATCTCACAAGGCAACCTAGAGGGCCAGAATGGTTCCCATACAAGACTAACCGTCAGAAAAACATCGATCTCCGACAACTCAGCCACCGATGTTGTCACAATAACAGTTCCAAACGCAAACCACGCAGCAGCGATCAGGGTATTTGGGCTTGCAAATTTTGATGGATGCTCGTATGCTCAGTCGTTCTCTTTTGAGGGCTCAATAGCAAGAGCGTCTGGGAGCCCGACAGACAAAGCATTCTCGTCAGTGACAACTACTGAGAACGCATCGATTACGCCGAACTTTTCGATCGCTGTGGCTGGTAGTAGCAACACAGGTGCAAATAGCGCAACCCAAACGTTTACGCTCCAGTTCACAATCAATACCTCTGATAGTGCATCATCAAATGCAACATTTATGATAGAATTGATCAACTTTAATGATTCTGGTATAACAATGGCGGCCTCTTAATTCCTTTTCCACAAGTCAAGACTATTTATGATTGATATATATATTAATCCTAGGAGTAAATTTTAATGTCCTCAATGTTAGAACAAGCCATTGTTGATGCTGCGGCTTTAAGGGAAGCGGCTCTAAAGAATGCAGAACAGGCTATTATTGAAAAGTATGCGCCGCAAATCAAAGAAGCGGTCGATAGCATGCTTGAAAGCGAAGTTAATGAAACCCAATGGACACGCAATCAGCTAGTACAACATGAAGGCAAATTCGCCAGAGTAACAACAGAAGCTGATCAGGGTAAAGTTGGTATTCAATATATTGGTGAAGAAAAGACCAATTTAGTTATGGAAAATGATTTGCAAGAAGCAGACGAATCTCTACTACAAGAAGAAGAAGGTATGGCCATGGGAGGCGGTGCAACTGCTGCTCCTGCGCCAAGCGCCATAAACAATATTCCACTTGCTGGAGGCCACAGTCCAGAAGGCGAAGTGAATGTTAGTATGAATACATATGATTTCTCACCAGAAGATTTTGATATTGACTTAGGCGACTTGCACTTATCACAAGATGAAGCTGAAGCGACCGAACAACCAGCCGCTGAAGAGCCTGCTGATGATTTGGGCCTTGACATGGATTTGGGTGGTGAAGAAACAGGTGCTGAAGAGCCACTTGACCTTGCCGGCGATACTGATGCTGGTGAAGAAGATGCTGAACTCCCTGATACTCTTTTAGAAGACCTTCTTAACGCATTAAATGAAGAGCTTAGCGTTGATATGGGTGAGGCCAAAGCCGGTCACATCACCACAGATGAAGGAACCTTAAAATACGAACAAGAAAAGAAATTAGCTGCAATGGAAGACAGTAAAGATAAAGAAGAAGATGAAGAGTATAACAAGAAGATCGAAGAACTCGACGAAACTGTTCGTAAGCAAGCCACACAGGTTAAAGATTTATTAAAAATTGTTGATGAGCTAAATAACTCTCTCAACGAAACACTTTTGAGCAATGCAAAATTATTGTATTGCAACAAGACACTTAGCGATGCCTCCTTGAATGAGCGACAAAAAAACAAGATTGTTGAAGCCATCGCACAAGCCAACACACCAGATGAAGCAAAGACTCTCCAAGAGACTCTTAGAGCTACAGTGGGCACCACCAAAAATAAGGGGCCACAATCACTTAGCGAGTCAGTAAATAGAAAGTCAAACTTGTCAGGTATGTTACCAAGACGCAAAAAACCAGAACAACAATTTACATTTGCAGATCATATGAAAAAGTTGGCTGGTATTAAATAAGACAAAAAAACTGTAGGAGGTATTATAATGTCTATTATTCAGAAATTAACTGAAGGCATCGTAAACCGTGACATGAAACAAGAAGGGGAAGCTCTTCTTAACAAATGGACACAAACCGGTTTATTAGAAGGCCTTAATGGTGAGACAGCAAAGCAAAATATGGCTAGACTGCTCGAAAACCAAGCTAAAGAACTACTTCGTGAGAGTTCTTCTATGGGTGCAGGCGATGTTGAAGGATTCGCCGCTGTTGCATTCCCAATCGTTCGACGTGTATTCGCCGGACTTATTGCTAACGACCTTGTTAGCGTACAACCAATGAGTTTGCCAAGTGGGCTCATTTTCTTCCTTGACTTCACTTTCAGTACTGATGTTCACTCTAGTAGAGCCGGACAAGCAGGTGAATCTATTTACGGTCAAGGAGCAATCGCAAAGCAGCTTGCTGATGGTGTTACACTTAATAGTGCCAACATGGACCTTCAGCCTTATGGCTTTAGCTCAGCTTACTCTTCTCCAACTGGTTCTATCGCAGACGCAGCTACTGATAGTGGTACCTGTACTATGGTCCTAGATGGATTTAATAATACTGCTTTGATTGGACATGCAGACTTTGATGCTAAGGAAGTTCAATTTGATCCAGACCTTTTGAATGAGCATGATGGAAAGTATGTTGTTAAATTTACTGCATTAGTTTCTGACCTCGAAACGACTGGTTACTCTTTAAACAAAAAGCACGTTACACAGGTTGTTCTTCCTGCTGATACCATTGATAGCAAGTCGCTAACTCAGGTTCGTCGATTGACCACAATCAATCAAGCTGGAACAATCCTATCTTTCGTTTATCTGTTGAGTGGCAAATTGTCGGACGCTGCTGTTGCCGGTGACTTCCACAGTGCTGCTGGCTCTTATCCAGCACTTGACACGATTGGCGAAGTCTCTAATGGTGTAGGTGCCGTTGTTGGTGGTGATTTCTGGGGACTTGAAAACGTAGAGCAAATCCCAGAGATTGACATCAAGGTAGATAGTATTGCTATCACCGCAGCTACCAAGAAGTTGAAAGCTAAGTGGACTCCAGAATTGGGCCAAGACTTGAACGCTTACCACAACTTGGATGCTGAAGTTGAATTAACTTCTATTCTTTCTGAGCAGATTGCTTTGGAAATCGATCGTGAGATCCTTGCTGATCTTGTTAATGGTGCCACTGCTGGTACTTATTACTGGTCTCGTTCTCCCGGTCTTTTCGTAAATCGTACCACTGGTGCTGAGCAAGGTGCTAGCTCTGCTGCTCCTGACTTCACCGGTACTGTTAGCGAATGGTATGAGACCTTGATCGAAACCATTAATGACGTTTCCGCTCAAATCCACAGAAAGACTCTTCGTGGTGGTGCTAACTTCGTAGTTTGTTCTCCAGAAGTTGCTAACATCCTTGAGTTTACCTCTGGTTTCCGTGCTAACGTTACTGCTGACGCTGACAAAGGCGACATTGGCGCTGTTAATGTTGGTTCATTAAGTCGTAAGTTCGACGTTATGGTTGATCCTTACTTCCCACGTAATGTTGTTCTTGTAGGACGTAAAGGAAACAGCTTCCTTGAGTCTGGTTACGTTTATGCTCCATACGTACCACTACAAACAACACCTACAATCTTCGGACCTGAAGACTTCGTTCCACGTAAAGGGGTAATGACCCGTTACGGAAAGAAGATGGTTCGTCCTGATATGTACGGATTAGTTATCGTTCGTGGTCTCCTCGGAGAAGAAGGCTCTAGCTAGTAGCTAAGTCTTTAGTACTAAGAACCCCCTTGTCTTCGGACTTGGGGGTTTCTTAATTTGAAAACTATTTATATTGACTAGGTTTTATTCTCCTTGGGGCGGGGCGGCTGCTCCTAGAAAGATATGTACCGAGGCCGCTGGTATATGTCATTGATTAAGATCAAGTTATTGCAATAATATTAAATTTATAAGGAGAAAATATTATGGGAAGTAGAAGATTAGGTCGTAAAAGACTCAAGTCTCTTATGAAAAGAGGCGCAACCGATTCAGTAACAGCGGGATCAAACTCCGCAACTGTAACACGTCAAACAACTATGAGAATTGGTAACAAAATCATTACTGAAATTAGTGTTGATTTAGCATCTAACACTAATGCTAGTGATACAAACACGCCGAGAATCATTGGTAAAAGTAGTGCCACTGAGGATTGCTTTATTGCAGTAATCAATCAGGCTACTCACGGACTTATCACTTATGCTGAAATAGCTTGTTTGGAAGTTCCGGCTACTGGAGTAGTTGACATTGATTTGGTACTCGGCAGCGCCAGTGATGATAATCAAGGGGCTACTGTAACTGGTACTGTAACTCTTGTTGATTGCAATGCTGATCTTACTAAGGGATCTCGTGTCGGTGGAGCAGTAACTGAGGCAGATTATGACTCTGAAACTAATAAATATCTTTATCTTGTTAGTGGCAAGTCCGGAACTACCGGGACATATAGCACCGGGAAACTACTTATCACTTTAGAGGGTATTGCTATTGATGCTGTTCCAGATGCATAATAGGAGCTAAAAAATGAGTTTTAGAAATCAAGTTTTATCAAAAGCTTCTGAAAAAGTAAAGCAAGAGAAAAAAGCTCTTGCCGCTAAGGCCGAAGCAGAAAAGAAACGAAAAGCAGCAGATGCTGCGAAGAAACGAAAAGCTGCGGAAGCAAAGAAAAAGAAAGCACAGGCCGCAAAATCTGAATAGTTTTTGAGCCTGATATAATCCAAGCCTTGGCAATCGCCAAGGCTTTTTTATTTGAAATGCTAATTATATAAACAGGAGTTATAATGGCTAGAAGATCACAACGCTTGAGAAGAAAGAAAAGAATCGAGCGAGCAAAAGCAAGAGAGCAAGAAGCGAAAATTACCAAAGTAGTTGAAGACAACTCAGTTGTCCTTGAGCGCATGAAAAGCGCATCAAGTGCATGCGATAAAGTTTTGCAAAAACTTAACAGCATTAAAAAAGAACCAGAAGTCAAGCCAGCGATCATAGAACCACAGTTCTTATCACTTGAGCCAACACCAGAGTTGAACGAAGAACCAGAGCAAGAAGAAGAGAAAAAGGATTTGTCTAAATTAACAAAGAAAGAGCTTCTTATAATTGCCAATGATCTTGGTTGCAATATCAAAAGAACTTCAACAAAAGCAACTATTGTAAAAGCCATCAACGAAGCACAGTAATCTTTCTCATTTGGCAAACTATTTATGATGACTGGAGGTTTCATGAATGAGTTTACCAACACTGACACCGGCATCTAATACTAGTGCCATAATACTGCCTGAGAGTGTAACTCTTGGGGAAACTACTACTGCCCACATTAAAGATGCATGTGCTATTGGCGCATATACAGGCTCTGTTGGCTTCTTAACTGGTGCTGCAACGCAGGTCGCATACACTTACAAGAAGCTCGGAGGAGATGTTCTTGATTTGGAGATCACAAGCGGCAGTGTTTATGCTAATTACGAAGAGGCGTGTCTAGAATATTCTTACATTGTCAATCTTCATCAGGCAAAAAATGCTCTTGGTTCTGCTTTGGGTGCAGCGACAGCTTCTTTCAATCATCAGGGTGAGGTCACAACAGGCACAGGGGTGGCCACTAAGTACCCAAAATTCCGTTTTGATTACGCCTTTAGGTTAGGGGATACATTTAGCACAGAAGCGACTGTAGGAGGCACTGAGCCTCTTTATTCGGCATCGTTTGATAGAGTCTCAATGCAGCAAGATTATGACTTGCAAACAATTATCAAAAATCAATCTGATAATTCTTCTTCATTCCCTTTCTATAATAAAGTTGGAGACAAAAGAATTAAAATTAGGCAAGTTTATTATGTTACACCAAGACAGATGTGGAGATTTTATGGTTACTATGGCGGCTTAAATGTTGTTGGTGATTTTCACACATACGGACAGTATGCAGATGACTCTTCTTTTAACGTAATTCCCGCTTGGCAAAACAAAATGCAAGCCATTGCTTACGAAGATCACCTATATACAAGAACGTCGCATTATTCATACGAAATTAATGACAATCAGTTAAGAATATATCCAACGCCAGATACTGTATCGCCTGAAAAGTTTTGGGTTAGGTTTTCTGTTGAAACAGGTGTCTTTGAAGATGATGGCGGTGGAGAGGCTGGTATTAATAATATGAACACTCTTCCATTTGAAAACATACCGTATGAAAACATCAATTCTATTGGTAAGCAATGGATTAGAAGATTTGCGCTTGCTTTATCGAAAGAGACACTGGGGCAGATCAGAGGCAAATTTGGAGGAGTTGTCCCAATACCGGGTGAATCTGTAACTCTTAACGCCTCAGACCTGTTAAGCCAAGCCAAAGACGAGCAAAATTCACTAAGAGAAGAACTAAAGACCCAGTTAGCTGAGATGACTTATCAAAAATTGACAGAATCAGATAAGAGTATAATTGATAATACTGCTACCATCTTGGAAAGAGCGCCACTCAAGATATTTGTAGGATAACGTCATGTCAAAAGATGATAAATGGGAAAAGTCAGAGCAACCACCTCCGCCAATGTTTCTTGGCGAGAAGGAACGCAACCTTGTAAAGCAAGTAAATGATGAAATATCTGAGAGGGTCGTTGGGCAGCAGATCTTATATTTCCCAATTGATATTGATCACACCAATTTCCACCCTCTTTACGGCGAAGCGATTGAAAAAACGTTTTTGCCGCCTGTTAGAGTCTTTGCTATGGTTGAATACCAAGGCATTGAGTCGGAATATATGGAGAGCGTTGGAATCGACAAGACTACAAAGATAACTGTTAAATTTCAAAAGAAAAGAATCACAGAAGATCAAGACCTTTTTGTAAGAGAAGGCGACTTTGTAAGATATGGTGCTATATTTTATGAGATTGTTAAAATAATGGAGCCAAAACTCTTGTTTGGCCAACCAGAGCACCGCTTTGAGATACAAGCCCAATGTATAAGAGCAAGAGACGGAGTATTCAATGCCGAGTAAAGAGACATTTCCATCAAAGCCATGCACAATAGAAACCATTGACACTGGTTTTGTTGAATATTTGCAGAACGAATTTAATATTCACGTGTTCACTAATTCTGGATTTCGAAAAGTACCAGTTATTTGGGTAGGATCGGAGAGAGCCTATCAAACTAAAGCGGACGCTAGCCTTAGAGATACATCAGGTAAGCTAATTTTACCAGTAATTACAGTTGAGCGCACTTCTATGCAGAAGGACCCGTCCTTCAAAGGGGCCGTTCAGGCTGATATAGTGCCAAATCCTAATGGTGCCAGAGCATACAGAGGTGGGGCATTTAGAATTGTATCAAAAATTAACCAAGAAAAAACAGCAGCACTACAAAACGCTAGAAATGCCGGTCAATATGGCCCAAACCAAGCGTTTAGAAGGGAATACGGCATGCAGGTTGTAAATGACGAATATCTTGTGCCAGTCCCAGTATATATGGCAATAACATATTCTGTGATTTTAAGATGTGAATACCAGCAACAAATGAATCAAATGGTTTTGCCCTTTATTACAAAGCCGGGGCAACTTAACCACTTTGTGTTTACAAAGGACGGCCACAGATTTGAGTCGTTTATTCAGCAAGATTTCGCAGGAACAAATAATTTAAGCAATATGTCAGAAGAAGAAAGAAAATTCCAAACCAAGATAGATATCAAGGTCCTTGGGTACCTAATTGGCCAAGGCTCAAATGAGCCCCGTCCCAAAATTGTAAAGAGAGAGACAATTGCAAAAATATCAGCACCAATCGAATCTGTGTTATTTGATAATTCTGGTGGGATAACAAATAGCAATACAGAAATCGACGCAGTTGAAATAAATGGAAAGTGTTATATCAAAAAAAGAGTAGTGTCTCTTAGCGAAGAGGACAAGACAGCCACAGAAGCTTCAACCGGAGCAAATGGGGCATTTTCCAATGATGACGAACCTACAAGCGTCACAGACTTGATTGATAATGTCAGAAAAGGAAGAGAAACCAAGTTTAGGCTTGGAGAAATTCAACTAAACGCTTCAATGAGTGACGAATTCGTTGCAACTGAAGATGATGATTGTTAAATTTTTAACAAGATCGCCAATAAAATGTAAAAGTATTCCATTTGGATACTAACTTACTATTTACTGTGAATGGAAAAATTTAAAGGAGATATGTTTAATGGCTAACGAATTCGATTTTCTATCACCCGGTATCAAGATCAGAGAAATTGATGAATCGGTGATACCAGCAGAGAGTGCTGACGACGGTCCTATTATTATTGGAAGAACCAGAAAGGGACCAGCCATGGAACCAATAAGGGTTAAAAGCTTGGATGCTTTTATTAAAACTTTTGGGAAACCTGTTGCTGGTGGCGCAGCAGCCAATAGCGATGTTTGGAGAGATGGCCCTAATGCTAGTGCTCCCACGTACGCATCATACGCAGCCCAAGCTTGGCTAGCGTCAGGAAATGGACCCTGTACAATTGTTCGCTTACTTGGAGACGACTCGGCCAATGCATCTGGCGATGGCATTGCAGGTTGGCAATTGAGCGGATCTGTTGCTAGTGCTGATGACGCTGCAAATTCAACGGCATATGGACTCTTTGTCATTGACTCTGGAAGTGTAAAATTCACTCCATCTGCCACAGAAAGGGGCGCCCTTGCTGCCATATTCTACGTTGATAGCGGCTATATGACCTTAAATGGTACTGCCCTCTCTGGTACTACAAAAAACCAAGCGGCAACACTTGTCAAATCAACTGCGACCAATACGTTTGCATTAGATATTTATGATACAGCAGGTGATAAAATTGGATCCACAAACACATTCAATTTTGACAGAGGGAATCCAAAATATATCAGAAACGTATTTAACACAAATCCGCAAAAAGTCAACTCTGATATGACAGATGCTAGCGATCTCAAAACATACTGGCTTGGTGAAACTTTTGAAAGACACTTGGCTGCACATGTTACAAGCACAGGTGCTGGAAAACAAGCTGCTATTCTTCTTCCTCTGCAAAGAGCCGATGCGGCTACAAATATAGGTAACTGGTCGTATCATAGAGTAAATCACTCTCCTGCAAAAACAGGATGGGTTATCAGCAAAGACGAAGGGGCTGCTTCTGATTACGATATTCTAGAATTAGCGAAAAGCCCATTGTTCAGATTCTGCTCTCTTCATGGCGGTGATGAACTTCAAAAAGAAATTATGATCGCAATCGAAGATATTAGATTGCCGAAGAATACAAATGTGAATGCATACGCTAGTTTTACTGTTTCTGTCTTGGACAGATCAGGAAATGTTCTAGAACAATTTACAAAATGTAATTTAGACATTACAAGCACCAACTTTATTGTAACTAAGATTGGTGATTATTATGCTGAAAGCTGGAATGAAACTGACAAGAAGTACGAATATGCTGGTAATGAGCCAAATCACTCGAATTACATAAGAGTTGAATTACCCGGAACAAGAGAGACCAATGGTTATGAAACCAACGAGGTTCCTTTCGGGTTTGTTGGACCAGCAAGACCAAGAGGCTTCATAATCGAGGGTAAGCGTGCGAGTGTTGTTCGTGATCTAGATGCTGCTGCTTTTGCCAAAGCTTTTGTTAAAGGCTCTGGTTCGGTTCCTTCTACTGAAGTTGCCGGGGGCGATAGTTTTGCTGATGGTCTTAAACATGACCTTTCTGCTTCTTTTGTATTCCCCTCAATCGCTTTGAGAAAATCAGGCTCCGATGGAAATGCTCCAAACCCATTTAAAGTATATTGGGGTATTAGACCGAAATTGAACACATCAACAAATATTAATGATGTTGATTATGTTGATTATCTAAGGGCAGTTCCAAGTAACTATGCGGGCCAAATGCATAAAGCGGCTGGGACCTTGGCAGCAGAAGGTTTTGAGCCTTCATTCATTTTCACGCTAGATGATATTGTTATTACTGGAAGTGGCGACACTGATGTCTATTATTTATCTGGCTCTAGAAAGACTTCTACTTCTTACACTGCTAAGAATGGCTCCTCTGAGCTATTAGACAAGAAAGTTCGCCAGTTTGTTATGCCACTTTTCGGCGGTCGTCATGGTTTAGATATTACTGAACCAGAACCATTTAGAAACCAGTTGATTCAAGACATCAGAGACGGCGCTGGTTCGGCTGATGGTACAAAGAACGCACAGTTGTTCGCAGTCCAAAAAGCTATTGATGCAGCATCAGACCCAGAGGTTGTGCCTGCTAATTTATTACTCGCTCCCGGATTCTATCAAACTGATATTACCAACAAATTGATGACAACAGCCCAGACCAGACAAGATGTTTTGGCTATCATTGATATTGAAAACGACTATAAATCAGTATATGAATCCAAAGATGGCATTTCTACCAGAAGAGGTTCTGTTACTTCTGCTGTTACTTCGATAGATGCTAGAAATATCGACAACACATTTGCATGCGCTTTCTATCCTGCTGTTCAGGCTATGGATCCACTAAATAGCAACCAAAGGGTTTGGTTACCAGCTTCTGTTGCCGGACTTGGTGGAATTGCTCAGTCTGAAGCGGCGTCTGCTGCTTGGTTTGCACCTGCTGGGTTCAACCGAGGTGGCCTTGGGGCGCTTGGTGGTTCTTCCGGACCAGTTGTTACTCAAGCTAGACAGCGACTAGATTCAGACGATAGAGATGAATTATATGAGTCAAATATTAATCCTATTGCGACATTCCCTAATGAAGGTGTAGTAATCTTCGGACAAAAAACACTTCAAGCGGGATCTGACTCTGCACTTAGCAGAATCAATGTAAGAAGACTTCTTATCTATCTTAAGACAAGAATCTCTGCTGTTGCTAGAAATCTTATCTTTGACCAAAATGTTCCATCAACATGGGCAAGGTTTGTTGGTCAAGCCGAACCTATCTTGGCAGACGTTAAAGCTAGATTTGGATTAACCGATTATAGATTGGTTCTTGATGAGACTACAACTACTGCTGAATTGATTGATAAGAACATCCTTTATGCTCAGGTTTATCTTAAGCCAGCAAGAGCTATTGAGTACATCGCAATCGACTTTATTGTGACTAGAACTGGTGCATCTTTCGCATAAGCCACTAATTAAAACATATAGGAGAAACTAAGAATGGCATTTTGGAATGAATCAACGGGTAAGGACCCAAAAAGAAATTTTAGATTTAGAATTATGATTGGTGGTCTACAAAAAACACAGGATCTTGTGTGGTGGGCGAAGAAGGTTGGAAAGCCTAATTTTACAGTCACAGAATCTAAGCATAGTTTCCTAAATCATACATATTACTGGCCGGGACGTGTTGAGTGGCAAACTGTCACCATGACTCTTGTTGATCCAATTGATATTACAGAGAACGAAGGTACTGTTAGAAGACTTAACAATATTTTTCAAGAGTCTGGATATAAGCCGTTAGCAGCAGCTAATGAGGATCTCGTTACACAGAGTAAGTCTAAATCAGTTGCTCAATTACAATATGTACAGATTGAACAAATTGATGCAGATGGCAACGCTGTTGAAACTTGGAAGCTCCACAATGCTTGGATCAAGAAGATTACTTATGGTGAGCTAGATTATGAGAATGACGATTTAACCCAAATGGAAGTTGAATTGCGCTACGATTATGCTTACTGTCATGTCGCTGGTCAAGCCGAAGGCGATGCTAATTTCAAAGCATAATAGGTGATTAAGTGCCTTTTTGGAACGATGCCAAATTTGAGTTGAAGCAGAAGAGCAAGTTTATTGTTTCTTTTGCTGAAAACTTTTTTCTTCCAAATGTTAAGTCTTGTAGCAAGCCAAGTCTTGAGATCAATACAAAAGAATATAAGCTTCTCAATCACAATTTTAATTATCCCGGGATTGTTAAGTGGAATCCAATAAGAATTGTTTTTGTTGACTTTAACGCTAACGGAGACCAATTTGACACTGCTGGGTTTTTAGCACAAATGCTGAACAACACAGGGTATGACTTTCCAAATAGTGCTAGTCATAAATTGGGAACTGGTGGTGGAACAGCATCAAAAATTAGCTCACCAGAGAAATCCTCAACAATAGCCAATGCTTTTGGGGGTGGCCTGATCGGCGAAGAGGATAACGAGCCAGCAAGCCCAAGAAGACAAAATGTGCATATTCAAATGCTGACTCCGGATGGTAAGGTAAATGAGAGATGGACCTTAGTTAATCCATTAATAAAATCTATGAAATTCGGCGAACTTGCATATGATTCCGACGAGCCAGTGGAATACGAAATAGAAATTGTTTATGACTTTGCTACTTATGGTTAGAGGCTATAATGAAAAAAGAAAAACTTCCTTCTGCAATTCAGTCTAATGACTACCAAACGTTTGCAAAAAAGAAAAAAGCAAAATTATTTGATGTTCCAACAGATGCAACTCAATATCAACAGTTTGTTTATGATAAAGAAAACATTCCAGAGGCTGCGAGGATGGCCACTAAGGCTTTTAAATCAAAGGCTAATGCTGAAATTGAGGCGGCTGAAACTCAGGAAATGATCGCAAAAGCCAAAGCAAAACAAATCCCACCAGAGAAGAAAAACTCTGCTATAAAGGAAAAGAAGGCACTTAGCTTAGAAGAACAAATAAAGAACCCAACAAAGCAAGGCGAAAAAGACAATCAGATAGGCTTTAGAAAAATAAAAGGCAAACTTCAGTTTTATATAAAAGTTGGTAGCCACGAAGTTCCCTTTGATGTAGAGAAGTATGGTGGAAAAGATATATTAGATGATGCTACTAGTGATAAGTATCGAGAGGCAAAAGAGAAAGAAGTGCGAGAATACGAAAAAACATTAAACGAAAACAGCAAGCCAACTACTGATGCTGAAAAGAAAGCCGCAGCTAAGGCAACAGAGTCATCGATTGCTGATTAATAACCCACAGGAGAAACAATGATACGTAAAAACGAAGACAGGTTCGGGCCAAGAACTAATTCGTCTGACGAGAGTCCGGCGGCGGCTGATCCTGCTAGCGTTCTACAATTTGTTACGCCAACAGATTTTGTAGAATTACCATCAAAGGGAAAAGGATACCCGGCAGGTCATCCCCTTTGTGATCAAGAAATGATCGAAATTAAACACATGACAGCAAAAGAAGAAGATATTTTATCATCAAGAACATTACTAAAGAATGGTAAAGCCCTTGATAGACTTATATCAAGTGTAATTTGCAATAAAGCAATCGATGCCAATAGTCTTTTGGTTTGCGATAGAAATGCAATTATTATATCAGCCAGATCAAATGGATATGGGACTGAATATAATACTAAAGTAACATGCCCGCATTGCGGAGCAATTAATAAAAGAACGTTTGACCTTACAGAGCCAAAAGTTTATGACGGAAGCGACTGGCAGGACTACGATATTGAAAAATTAGAAAATGGCAACCACTTAATTACCTTGCCCTTATCCAATTTCAAAGTGGAAGTAAAATCTCTTATTGGAGCGGATGAGAGAAAAATCTTTGATATGCTTCAAAACAAGAAAAAGGATCAGAATTTGGTAACTGATCAGATGAGACTTTTCATCGTCTCTGTTGAGGGCCATACCCAGCCTAATATAATAAATCATTTTATTAATAATGTGCCATCGGCACAAAGTAGATATCTAAGGGATGCTTTTAATTGCATCACTCCTAGTATCAAAATCGTTCGTGACTTTGAGTGTGGCGAATGTGGATACGAGCAGGAGTTGGAGGTGTCCCTCGGGACAGACTTTTTTTGGCCTGAACGATGAATACATGGAACAAGTTTATGAGATGTTTTTTATATTAAAACATTATGGTGGCTGGTCTCTCTCTGAAATGTATTCTTTGCCTATTGGTCTCCGAACGTGGTGGCTCAAGAGGACAATCAAAGAATATGAAAAAGACGCAGAAGAACAAAGAAAAGCAATGAGATAATTAAATACCCAGAATATCTGGGTATTTTCATATTATACTAATTATTTTATAAAACGAGGTATTTTTTATGTGGGAATGGGAAGATCCAACAGAGGGCGGAGACGCCAGTGGTGGTATTACCGCTGAGCAAATAGCGGATCAAGCACTCCAAGACCTTGAGAGACGTAAAGAACAAGCCAAGATTGAACAAAGCATTAATGTTGCTATTGATAATAGAATAGAGTCGTTTAAACAAGCTCAAAAAATCTTAGATATTAACTTGCAATCCATCCAAAAGATGACGAGTGAGTATTCTAAGCAAAAATTAAAACTCGAAGAATTACAGGCTAAACAAAGCGAGTTTGATGTCGGCACAGAAGAATACGAGAAACTCGCTGCTCAAATTGAGCAAGTGGGTAAAGTCACCGATGAATTTCGAAACAGAATATCCGATCAGGGTAAAGAAATTGAAGGCAACTTCAAGGTTTCAGGTAAATTAAGAAAGGAGCTTGCGGCTGTAAGAGTAAGATTTTTGACTGGTAAAGCGAGCGCAGAAGAGTATGCTGAGGCGGCTGGTAGGGCAAGATCCCAAATTACCTTAACGACGAGCGGCGCAGAAGCCTTTGGTGGTGCTTTGGGAAGCTTGGCTGGAAAGATGGGATTAACGGCAAATGCCTCTGATTCTGCTTTTGGAAAGATGGTCTTGGGTTCCGCCACACTAGTTAAATCTTTAGCAGTTAATCCATATGGTACGATATTGGGTATGGGAGCGTCCCTAGCGAGCCTTATGAGCCCTCTAAATTTACTATCCATGGGTGTTAAGTTTTTAATGGAATCACTCATGGGAGCAGAAAAGGCTGCTGGTGATATGACAAAAGCATTTGGCGATGGAATGAGCGAAAATATGATTGCTCTCCAAGGCCTTGAGGCTGAAGCATTAAGTTACGATATTCAAATAAATGAGCTAAGTAAATCGTACATAGGGCTACAAGGACAAATATCCGGATTTAATAAGTTGTCTAAAGTGCAGCAAAGCACATTGGCGATGAACACGTCTCTTATGGCTAAAATGGGTGTTGATGAAAAGGCATTGGCGAAACAGACACATAAGCTATCATATGCTTTTGGCGGATTAGGCACAGGAGTGGAAAAAGCACAACTAAAGATCATCGGATTTGCCCAAGCAGGACAGAAATTGGGATATACGATGTCAGAGTCTGTATCAATATTAGAGCAATTTGGTGGTGCTGTTTCATCTATGGGTGGAGACATAACAGAAGAATTGACTAGTATGATGGCCATGGCAAAAGCAACCGGTGCAGAAATGAGCAAACTGGTTTCGATTGCAAAAAAATTCAATACTTTTAAGGATGGTGCCGATATGGCCGCCAAACTTAATTCTGTATTCGGAACATCGATCAGTCAGATCGAGTTGATGGGTAAAACAGGAAAGGAAAGAAACCAAATAATTGCTGAATCTCTTAAGAACGCCACCGGCGGGTATCAATCCATGACAATGCATCAAAGACTGGCCGCAGCCGAAATGCTTGGGTTCGGAGATGATGTTGAGGCACTGAGAGGCTTCATGCATGGCCAAACTGAGGCGGCAAGAGCAGATGCTGAGGCCAAGAAGAAACAAGCAGCAGATATGGAGAACTTAAGACTAACAGCGATGAAGATGGTGCCGGCAATAACTCAATTGGCCAACGAATTCAAAAAGGCATTTATACAATCTGGTGCACTGAGCGATATTATGCAAATGATTAGTCAAAATAGAGGGGCGATTATTGCCTTCTTTAAAAATGCTGCGTTTTTGGTAGGCTTTTTAGCAAACAACCTTGGCACATTGACAATGGCTTATGCTGGTCTTAAAATGGCACAATTTGCATATATGCAACTAGCACCGATTTTTGCCGGGATGACACTAAAGGAGATTGCACTTACAAAGATTGCATCGCTCACTAAAATGGAATTGGGCTTTGCCAGTATGTTTGCTATGGGTGGCGTGTTGCTATTAATTGGGGTTGCTATATTATTATGGAAAGCGCTTACCAGAAGAAGTTCTCCTCCAATGTACCTTCTTGCCGGTGTTTTAGCAATTGGTATATTTAAGCTGGGGATGGCTGCGATCGCTGCTGGTCCTGCGATATATCCACTTATATTGGCTTTAGGTTTCTTTGTGCTAACATTGGCGGCGCTCTTTTACATGATACCGCCAATCATTGATGCCTTTACTCTCCTCACGGATTCATTCACAAAAATGTTTGAATTAATGGTC
>Ga0209232_1000086_pt1 | contig 56422 bp, 84 predicted proteins | sample ETNvirenome_2_60_FD_184066 | JGI IMG/M metagenome (GOLD analysis project Ga0209232, IMG submission 184066) | Marine viral communities from the Pacific Ocean - ETNP_2_60 (SPAdes) (version 2) | ecosystem: Environmental > Aquatic > Marine > Oceanic | place: Pacific Ocean | collected 2013-06-22 | reverse complement strand
TAATAAGTATGATAAAAATACAGAAATGAAAGAACACTGTGATCATATATATGCAATGTTTGATGGGACAAGAAAAGGGATTCCAACATTATCAATTGTAGGATGTCTTAATGAAGATTATGAAGGTGGTGAATTTATTATGTGGGAGACGGAAAAAATAGAAATACCAGCAGGTTCAGTTTTACTGTTCCCATCTACTTTTATGTATCCCCATAAAGTCAATCCAGTAACAAAAGGAACAAGATATAGCTATGTGTCTTGGGTTTATTAAAATAGGAGCATAAGATGGCACATTTTGCAGAATTAAATAGTGCAAATGAAGTATTAAGAGTAACCGTAGTAGAAAACAAAGATACCGCAGATGTGAATGGTGTTGAAAAAGAATACATCGGTCAGGCACATTGCGAAAAAGTATTAGGTGGCACATGGAAACAAACATCTTACAATGCAAATTTTAGAGGTAACTATGCAGGTAAAGGTTATACTTACTTTGTAGATCAGGATTTGTTTATGCCCCCTAAACCACATAATAGTTGGTCTATGTCTACAGCAGATGCTACATGGCAAGCACCTATAACTGTGCCTTCTTTAACCGAAGAAGAAATTAGTGCAGGTAAATTTTATTCTTGGGATGAAGATGTGTATCAAGCAGATAACACAAAAGGATGGGTGTTAAAAACACTAGGATGATGAATGAACAATGGACCCAATAACGATACTTTCAGCGGCAAGTCTAGCTTTCAATGGTGTCAAAAAAGCCATTCAGGTTGGAAGAGATATGGAAGATATATTCAAACAGCTTTCTACTTGGAGCGGTCATGTTTCTGATTTACAAGAATGGATGGGTCAGGAAAGGAAGTACAAGAAACCTACTTTATGGCAAAAATTGACATGGGATAAAAGCGAAACGGCAGAGGCATTTGATGAACTTATCGCAAAAAAGAAGATTAAAGAGATGGAGGACGCAATCAAACATGAATTTACCTGGGGCAAACTGCACCATCTTGGGATGGACGGACCTTATGGTTACAGAGCCTTTATCAAGATCCGCAGAGACATTAAAGCAAAACGAAAAAAAGAAATATACGATCAGATGCGAAGGCGGAAAGCTTTCTTATATCACACAAAAATGGGTGTGGCGATTGGAACCCTTGTATTAATTTTAATTTATTTATGTCATTTTTTATGGACAGCAATATTGGAATCTAGTAAATGATTACTATAGCTTTTTGGATGGGTACATTAGTTCCAAATGTGGATCAGTATTATTGTAAGTTACAGTGGGTAGAGAGAAGTTTATGCTATTACTGGTGTGCAAACAGTAAAAGAGGTTTTAACTGGTTTGAGCCAAAAACAGAGAAAGGTTGTAAACTAGAGAAATTGTTTTACAAAGTAGAAAAGGAAAAGACAAGTGCTTAATTTAATATCAGGGTTATTACCAATAGGAGAAAAGCTTGTAGAACGCCTAATACCAGACAAACAGGCACAGGCGAAAGCTCTTCAACAACTAAAACAAATGGAACAAGACGGAAGTCTTAAACGCATGGAAGCTGAGTTTGCTGATAAAGATAGCGCAAGACAGCGTGAAATGGCTATCTCTACCAGTGAACATAGTCCCTGGTTAAATAAAATTATAACCAGCCTACTCGCACTTGGAATCGTGGGACTTGCTTTTGCTTTGTTTGGGGTCATACTGTTTTTAGAGGTCACACCTGCAAACAAAGATATTTTAATTTTCTTATTAGGAAATCTAACAACTTTGGTAGGTTTAGTATGCTCATATTATTTTGGTAGTTCGGTGGGTAGTAAAGATAAAACAGAAGAAATTAAGGGGTTGATAAAAAAATGATGGATTGGAACACAAGCACTTATTTTTCAATGCATGAGTTTAAATGCTCTCACACTGGTAAATGTGAAATGAACCCAGATTTTATAGATAAACTCAATGATTTGCGTTTAGCTTTTGGTAAACCCATGAGAATAACAAGTGGGTTTAGAGATGTCACTCATCCAATTGAAGCAAAGAAAAAAACTTCTGGAGCTCATACTACAGGACAAGCCGCAGATATAGCGATATCGAGAGAAGATGCTTTTCATTTGTTATCTTTAGCATTAAGTAAAGGATTTACTGGAATTGGTATACAACAAAAAGGCTCAGGACGTTTTATCCATTTAGACACTTTACAAAACACGGAGGAGAGGCCAAGACCTACGATTTGGTCATATTAAATTATGTTTGGATTTAGTGCTTATAGTCAAGTAACATATTCTGATGTACCTCCATCTCCTGATGCAGTTGTATCAGTCACAGGAGCATCTGCTACAGGGGTTTTAGGCACAGTTATCATCCCTAATGAAACAGTAACTTTAACTGGAGTGTCTGCAACAGCGGTTTTAGGCACAATATCAGTCACTGTTTTTGCGAATGCTAGTGCAACTTTAACAGGATTAGTTGCTACGGGAGAAGTAGGAAGTCCAATTATATGGAGTCCTGTAGATGATGCACAAAGTGCAACTTGGACAAGCATAATTAATTAAGGAATTGAGATGAGTAAAACATACGGTAATGATTTAAAACTTGCAATTATACAATCAGGAACACAATCGGGAACTTGGGGAGAGGTTACTAACGACAACCTAGAACAAATTGTTAAAGGTATTGGTGGTTTTGTATCAGTTTCTTGTTCAGGCGATAGTACGACTGTGCCTTTTACATCCTCTGAAAATGACGAGAGTTCTAATCAAACATTTAGAAACTTATATTTAAGTTTAACTGGAACTGTTAATTCAGGGTTTGATTTGATCTTACCTTCTATTGAAAAAATGTACATCATAAAAAATGGTACAAATGAAAACATAGAGGCAAAGACATCATCAAGTTCAGGAATTAATATTAATACTGGAAAAACTGCAATCGTTTATATCAATGGTTCTCAAGTAGTTTCTGCTTTTGACTTTTACGATACCTTAACAATCGGAACTCCTACTTTTAGTAATCCTTTAACAGTGGCAAATGGTGGAACAGGAATTGGAAGTGTTACAAGCGGTGCTATTCTAAGAGGTGCTGGAACAGGAAACTTAGTTCCTTTGATAGGTAATGCTACAAATGACTTTCTTCAATGGGATGGTAGCGCATGGGTTTCTCAAGCTGTTACTCCAGGAAGTGGAACTGTGACTTCTGTTGATGGTTCTGGAACAGTTGACGGAATTACTTTAGGTGGAGGACCTATCACTGGTGCTGGTTCTTTAACATTGAGTGGAGAAGTAACAAATCGTGTAAAAACAAATGATAGTAATATTCAAACTATAATAGGAAACTTTCAGTTAAACAAAACAACTCCTATAATATACTTAGGAGCGACCTCAAACTATTACGGTTTTAATGAGTCTGGTGGTCAACTTAATTTAGTTGCTGCTGGAACAGCTAAACTTGGTTTAACTACCTCTCAAATTACTGTGGCAGACGATTTAATCCCTAGTTCAGACGGGGGTTTGAACATAGGAGCGGGTAGTGCTAGGTATGGCAGTGTTTTTGCTACAAATGGAACAATTAACACATCAGACAGTAGAAAAAAGAATAGTATTCAAAACACTGATTTAGGCTTGAGTTTTGTTAATGCTTTAACACCTAGAAAATTTAAAATGAATCATGGAACAGTTACTGTAAGTTCACCAGGAACTGCTACTTCTTTTCCTAAATATACATATAGCTCAGGAACAAGATTTCACTACGGTTTAATATCTCAAGAAGTTGCTACAGTTTTAGATAATCAAGGTGTTGATAAAAGTTTATTTGGTGGTTGGACTTTGGAAGATCCAAGTGACTCTGATTCTACGCAATCATTACGATATCATGAATTTATTGCTCCAATGATAAAAGCAATACAAGAGCTCTCTACAAAAGTTACTACACTTGAAGCAAAAGTAAAGGAGTTAGAATCTAAGTAATGGCTTACTTTAAACTTTCTCTTAAACCTGGTATTGATAAACAAAACACCGAATATGGTGCTGAGGGAGGTTGGATTGATTGTGATAATGTTCGCTTTCGATATGCTTTACCTGAAAAGGTAGGTGGTTGGACAGAGTTTCAACAATCAACTTCTACAGGTACTTTTTTAATTGGTATGGCTAGTGATTCAATAGCTTGGAGAGATTTAGATGGCTCTCCTTACTTAGCTGTAGGAACAGACAGGAAGTTATATGTAAACTATCAAGAAAGATACTATGACATAACTCCTAATCGATCAGAAAATAATTCTTTACCTAGTGCTTTTACAACTCTTTCTGCCAGCACTACTGTCACTGTTCACGATTCAGGTCATGGCGCAGTAGAAGGAGATTTTGTTACATTATCTGAAGTAACAGATAATCCTGGTGGAATATCTAATGCTAGTTTGACAGGTGAATTTGAGATACAAGATATTACAGATACAAATTCATACACAATTATTGCGGCATCTGCTGCAACATCTACTGCTACAACAACAGGTTCAGCTACATCTACTTATCAAATTAATGTAGGAAAAGATGTTAATTTTGCTGATTTTGGTTGGGGTGTTGGAGAATGGAACGTAGAAGAATGGGATACTCCTCGATCAGCAACAGGGACAGGTATTGTTCTTAGCTCTAGAATTTGGGTATTTGATACATTTGGAGAGGATTTACTGTGTCAATTACAAGATGGTCAACTTTTTAGGTGGGACACATCTGGAGGGGTTGGTAATAGAGCATCAGCGGTTGCAGGTGCTCCAACAAAAAACAGGTTTGCTTTAGTTACCAATGAAAGACATTTAGTTCTTTTTGGAACAGAGGCAACAATAGCATCTCCAGCTTCACAAGATCCTATGTTTGTTAGATTCTCTAATAGAGAGGACATAGGCACGTTCACTATAACTAGTGAAAATACTGCGGGAGATTTAAGGTTAACAGATGGTAATAAAATTGTTACGGCTATTCGATCAAGAAATCAAATATTAATTCTTACCGATACATCTTTACATGGAATGCAGTTTATAGGAGGTGATTTTGTTTTTGGTCTTACTCAACTAGGCACAAATTGTGGTTGTGCTGGTTCTCATGCCGCAGTAGATGTGAATGGTTTAGCTTTCTGGATGGGAGTTGAGGCTTTTTATGTTTTTGATGGAACAGTTAAAAAACTACCTTGCACAGTTCAAGACTATGTATTTGACGATATTAATCTTGATCAAAAAGAAAAAACATTTGCAGGATTAAACTCTCAGTTTAATGAGTTGACATGGTGGTATTGTTCTTCTGGTAGTAATCAAATTAATAGATCAGTAACTTATAATTATTTAGAAAATGTTTGGCATATAAATTCCTCAATACACAGAACAACATGGACAGATGTTGGTGCATACAATAATCCCATAGGGATAGAGTATTTTCCAAACAGCACTGCTACTTACACTGTTTCAACAATAAACGGTTTAACTCAGGGAAGAAGTCTTGTATATACTCATGAAGTTGGAACAGACGCGAATGGATCTGCAATGAGTTGTTTTTTACAATCAGGATACTTTGATATTGGAGATGGTGATGAGATGATGTTTATGAAAAGATTTGTTCCTGATTTTAAAGATCAAGTCGGAGACATAAACGTAAATTTATTTTTAAGGACATATCCAGAAACAACCGCTACAAATAGTAGCTTAGATCCTTATCTTGTAACTCCAACAACAGATAAAATAGATACTCGAGCAAGAGGAAGACAAATATCTTTGAAGATACAAAGTAGTTCTGCTGGTTCTACCTGGAGATATGGTACATTGAGAGTGGATGTTCAACCGGATGGAAAACGATGAGCAAAATTACAAATACACGTTTACCAAATGCTAATCCTAATGAATATAGTGCAGAGCAATTTAATCAACTGGTACGAACACTGGAACAAATTGTCTTGCAATTAAATACTACATATACACCTACTGAAACAGAAAACAAAGATCAAGCTCAAACTTGGTTTTTAGGAGGATAAAATGATTGCATACTCAAATTTACTAGCAAGGTATAATCCTGAAACAAAAAGTTCTGAAGATTTTTTTGGAAATCCTATTCAACAAGTCACTCCTTTAGGAGGAGAAACTAGTATGCCTAACCCTTATTCTGTCTCAGGTGAAATGGGTACAAGTTCTGTACAACAAGGAATAGGTTCTTTACTTGGGATTATTGATCAAAATATAAATCAAAATCCTGAAACATCTAGATTGATGAATTTACGACAAATTTTGTTAGATTATAACAATCAATTTGGTAGAGGTTTTGCACAACCTAGTGGAGGCTCTATGCAACCAAGTAGAGGTTTTGCACAGCCTTTATCACAGAGGTTAGGTGGAATATCACCATTGATGGGATTTAGAAAATCATTGATGCCTTTGCCGAATACAGGGACATACTAACATGGCAAATACATACAGAAGATTCATACAAACTGAGTTAACATCAGCTTCACTTACAAACGTGCTTACTGTTGCTGATGAAACAACAGCTATAGTAAAATCAGTTATTGTGTCAAATGATGATTCGGCTGTCACAGCCTCTATCACAATGTCTGTAGCACCTAGCGGATCAGGTACACTTACAATTGAACCTGCAAAAGATTTATTACCAAAAACTAGCGAAGACCTATTATTAAACAAAGGTCCCTTGGTTCTTCAGTCATCGGATATTCTGAAAGTAAAGGGAACTGGGGGTAGCCCTAATGTTGATGTGGTTGCTTCTGCACTTTTAGTGGACAGAAACTAATGTTTTATAGGATAATCTATAGGTATGTAATCACGTTCTTTCATAGCGTGCAGCCTATTGGACAACAAAAGAGAGGAATGTAATGGAAGAGGGGATTATGAGGCTTAACCCTCAAATGGGAATGCCTCAAACACAAAACATGAACCAAGGACCAAGGCCAGAGGAGGTTCAAGCCTTTGAGCAAATGAGACGGCAAGTCTCTCCTAAAGAGTTTTCGGATGCAACACTTGATAGTGCTATGGCAGAAGATCCAGAGCTTGTTGGTGCTTTCAAAGAAATTTTGCAAGGTGCTGAGATGCCTCAGGAATTAGTTATGGCCTTGAAGCAGTTGATTCAAGCAGTATTGAGTGACCCTTCTATGTATCCTCAATTAGTTCAAGCTTTGATAGAGTTAGGGGCAGATGCGGAAGACATACCACCTCAATTTGATCCATCTTTTGTATCTACTCTAGCTCTCGCCCTTGAAGAGGTAAATGTTTCTCAACCTATGCCAGAGGAAGTTCAAACTTTTTCTAAAGGTGGAGAAGTTTCTATGAAACCGATTGCAAAATACATGGCATCCTTAGGTAGAGGTGGAGATACCATGTTGGCTCACATTAATCCTGACGAGGCTCGTTTGTTAAAAGCCCTTGGAGGAGCAGGAACAATCAATCCCCACACAGGTTTGCCTGAGTTTTTTATAAAGAAATTATTTAAGGGTGTTAAAAATGCAGTAAAAGGTGTGGTTAAGGGAGTGAAAAAATTTGCTAAATCAAAAATAGGTAGATTAATTACTACCGTGGCTTTTGCATATTTTGCAGGACCAGCGGCAGCAAAATTTTTAGGTGTTAAAACATTAGCTTCTCAAGCAGCAGTAACTGCTTTTGTTGGAAGCGCAGGTTCAGGATTAGTGGCTGGAGATGGTTTAAAAAATTCTATAACTAGTGGTTTAAAATCAGCTGCCATAGCAAGTGTAGTAGCTCCTGGAGTTTCTGCAGCTATGGGAGATCCTTCACAAGGTACTTTCTTACAAAGGTATCAATCAGGATTCCAAGAGGGAAGTGGTTTCTTAGGAGGTCAAGAAAATCTGCTCAAGCAACAAGAGGCAGCTCCAATAGAAACAAGGCAAATTGGACAAGCTGGGCAAGTTGCTCCAACGACATCGAAAGGTGAACTTATTTCAGGTATGGGAAAGTTTGGAGAGAATGTTGCTCAAGTAGGTGACCCAAATACTATAAATCTTGCCAATGTTGATCAAAACATTGCAGGAATTGGAACTGATTTTTCGTATGATATAACTGGTGATGGAATAACTGGAACTTCTCCTACTGATTTTACTTCTGGATCTAAACAGTTGTCACTTGCACGGCCAAATCTTGCAGACAAATATCCAAGTTTTGCAGAAAAAGCGATGCCTGGTTCACAACCTAGCACTAGTTTTGGTGATTATTTAAGAGAAATTGGTAGCGGTATTAGAAAATTAGGACCAGGAGGTAAAGATTTTGGAGAAGGTCTTAGTCAAATAGGTGGAGCGATTGCAAAATCACCTGGTAAATCTGCTTTATTAGGTTTAGGTGCTCTTGGAGCTAGTGGATACTTTACTCCTGCTGCACCATCACCATATGATTTATATGGCATAGATATGAGAAGAGGTTATGACTTATTTCGTCAAGATCCATCTAAATACATGATTCCAATGCCAAGACCTGCGATACAATATGCAGATGGTGGTATAGCTCAAAACTTTCCTAGAAAAAGCGGAGCTATAAACGGACCAGGAACTGGAACATCCGATGATATTCCTGCAATGTTATCTGACGGAGAGTTTGTATTTACTGCTAAAGCAGTTAGAAATGCTGGAGGCGGTGATCGTAAAGAAGGTGCAAATAAAATGTATTCAATGATGAAATCTTTAGAGAGGATGGGCTAATGGCAGATATGATGTATGGAGGTCAAGCGACACAGCCTGATCCAGAATTACAAGCTAGGAATATTGGCCTATTAGAAAGTTTTATAGATCAATATTACGGAAGATTTAAAGATGTACCAGACGGAAAGGGAGGAACTACAAGAGAGTTTGTTCCGCCAACGGAGGGACTTGAAGCACTTCCTGCGATAAGAGCTGCTGAGGCAGATTATTTTGATAATGTAGCTAGATTGCAGTTAGGAGAAGAGTTTAGAAGAGGTAGAGGTATTGGTGGTTACAAAGAGTTCCTAGATATGGGAATTGATGATGTAGCACAAGCTCGACCTTTATTTAGAGAGGGTGCTCAAACTTTACGAAGAACTGGAGAGAGATATGATCCTGCTGATGTTCAAAGATACATGGATCCATATCAACAACAAGTGATCGATGCCACCATGAAAGAATTAAACAGACAAGGTGGCATAGCGAGAAACAGAGCCTCAGATCAAGCCATTGCGTCTGCAGCTTTTGGTGGCGGAAGAGAGGGAGTTCAACGCGCTGAGTTAGATAGAAATTTAGCAGACGTTCAATCACGAGCTCTAGCTGACTTATATTCTAAGGGGTATTCTCAAGCTTTAGATGCATCGAGATCTGATTTTGCAAATCAACAAGCAAGACAAGCAAACATTGCAAGTGGTCTTGGTCAGTTTGGTCAAGCCTTTCAAGGTCTTGGTCAGTCTTTACAAAATACTGCTCAAAATGTTCAAGGTCAGGGTCTTGCTGATTATCAAGCATTCTTTAGTGCAGGAGATCGTGCAAGAAATCAAAGACAATTAGAGCTTGAAGCTGATAGGCAAACCAAATTAAATCAAATGATGTATCCATATCAAAAATTTGGCTTTTTACAAGATGCGATTAACAAAGTTCCTACTGGAATGTCTACATTGACTTCTTCTACAACACCAGGAAGTAATCCTTTACTTCAGTTGTTAGGAACAGGGGCAAATATTGCATTTTCTGGTGCTGCTTTAAAGAGTGCATTTCCTAATATGACTTTTGGATTCTAGAATGGCTAAAAGAAATGTTTTAAACAGAAAAATGTTTGTGCAAAAATTTGGAAATGGCGGTTCTGCATTGCGACTTTACAGATCCGAAGATAATCCAGAAATATTATTCGATGCTAATAAAGATGCTGTAGGAATAACTAAAGAAGGTGGGGTTCTACTTCCTGAAATCATTATAACAGATCCTATAAAAGATAAAGGGGCTTTAGAGACTTCTGACTATCAAAATTATTATGGTATACCAAGGATTATAGATAGAAGTAAATCTCAAAAAGGAGACTATGGAACATTTAAAGGTTTAAGTCCTACTTTTACAAGAGAAAGTTCGGATTATACTCAAGGTGATGATAGACAAGTTGATGATCCGGAAATCATAAGAAGAAATATTGAAAAAACTATGATTCCTCAAGGCGGTGATGTAACACCACAAGGAGGTTTCCCTAACATGGGAGCAGGGAGAGTTCAACCAAATATTTCTCAGGGTGGTGATGTAACACCACAGGGTGGTTTTCCTGACATGAGTGCAGGTAGAGTTCTACCAAACATTCCTCAAGGCGGTGACGTAACACCACAAGGGGGCTTCCCTGACATGAGTGCAGGTAGGGTTCCAACCACTCAAGGTGGCATAGCAAATATCCCTTTTGGACAAGGTAGAGTTCCTACTCCAGCAGTTCCTGTTGTTATTTCAGGTCAGAGTATTACGTCTCAACCTATATCAGGAGTGGGTGCTATAAGTGGTTCAGGAGATGGAATAGCAAGTGGTACAGGTAATGGTATGTTAGGTGGTACGTCAGGTGGCACTACTTTAGAAGAAATAGTAGTAGATGGAGGATCTCCACCTCCGCGTCAGTCTGGACCTTCCTTCATTGGACAAATTGCTCCAGCCGCAGCACTTACAGCACTTGGTGCTAGTTTCGCAAAGAATGTTGGAGGATCCGATGAAGATCCTGTTAAAGAACTAAGGGAGATAGCTGAGTCACTACGAGGCTCAACAATGCCTTTGAATATGCCTGTATTTAGAAGTGAGGGTTCACCTCCTTTTGGAGAAGGTTTTATACCTGGTTACTATCCTGGTTTAAATGCTCTTAGAAATATGTTCAAGGACAAAGGACCTTTTGATAGAGAACCATCTGCTTATGAAAAACCATCTAGTCTAGTTCCTGAAATGACTAGAAGAGAGTTTATAGATACTATCCCAGATATGGATACTAGAGGATCTCTTCCTCCATATACAGGCAGTCAAGGTTTTGTGCCAACTGCTGGAAGGCAGGGACCGATTAACCTTGCTCAAAAGTCTTCAGGTTTAAAAACTGACGTTGGTGATATTTTAGATGATTCTCAAAAATCTGATAAAGAACCTGATCCAGAATCTGATCCAGAATCTAATCAAAAACAAGATGGTAAAAAAGACCTTTTAGCTTTGTTGCAAGGAGATACAATTAAAAAAACACCAAAAGATTTTAAGGCTCGAGTAAAAGAAAGAACTACTCTTTACAAAGATATTCTAGGTATGGATGATAACGAAAGAAAAATGAATGCTTACCTAGTCTTGGCTCAGGCCGCTGCGAATGTTGCAAAGTCGGCAGGAAAGAATCGTAAAGTTCTTGATGTATTGTCAGAAGGATTGCAGACTCTACCTCTTGGTTTAGCGAAAGCACGAGCCGCAGAAAGAAAAGAAGATTTAGCTATCGGAACTGCTGCAATAAGTGCAGAAGAAGCAATTGATTCTGCTAGTGCAAAAGCACAAGCTGATTTTGCTAAACTCATAAGAGGTGAATTTGTTAAGTCTCAATTTAAAACACCTTCAGACAAAGCAAAAGCTGGTGCTCTTGTTGCTAAGGCAGAAAACGATCCGAAAACTTTAACTATAGAAGATTTATCAAATCTTCAAGCGTATGGGGTGCTTGATACTTACCCTAAAACTGGTGAGCTTTTGTTACCTGTATCAAAACGATTTGTAAAAATGAGTTCTCAGGCGCAACCAACTAAAGAATTTTTAAAAACTATTCCTGATTTTAATTCACCTGTGTATGACGCAAATGGAACTGCGGCTTTTGTTCCTGGTGGACAACCTGTATTAGGTGAAGATACTAGAGATGATCTTTTAGCTTCTTTAACAGAAGAAAAACGTATACTAGATAAATTAAATCAAGTTGTTGATGGTGGTTTAAGCGATGCATTCGGACCAGGATCAGCTTTTTCAAGAATGTCTTCTACCTTACTTGTTCCTTTCCTTGGAAATGTGGATATTCCGGGTGTAAGAGCCGAAAGATTACTTGATACTGCGGATGTTCAGGAAGTAAAAAATTTAATAAAACAAAGTAAATATGCAGAGCGTCCTGGTGGAAGGTTGTTAAGAGCAGAATATGAAGATATAGAAAAAGAGTTGAGTAATTTTAATCCAGGAATATTAACAGATGCTAGTGTTATGTTAAATAATTTAAATCAGTTTAGAAGAAAACTGGTTAATAATATTTTAATAAATCACAGTAAACTTACAGGAGTAACTCTTCCATTACTAAAACAAATTCCTAAAGGAACAGAAAGTGATCCTCTAAGTCTGAGCGATGCAGTTAATAATAATTTTGTTAGAGATGTTTTACAAAACGCTCCAAGTAAAGTTTTTGTACAATATCAAGATGCTAATGGTAAATTACAAGTAGAATCTATGAGTTCTTCTCAATTACTACAATTAATCGGAAAGTAAATGCCAGTTATAACTCTTCCTAGTGGTGTTCAAGTAGACACAGAAACTAATACACAAATAGGTGTTGCGGATCCAATACAAGTAAATCCAAGTGATGCTCCAAAAAGAGCAGAACCTGTAGATGCTATGGGAATAGTTAATCAACTATCTTGGGCTTTTAATACAGGTTTGTTTGAATTAACAGATCCTATCGTAGAGGGTATTGGAAACATTCTTGGTATCGAGGATCCTGTGAAAATAGGTCAACTTGTAGAAATTTTTAATAAAGGAGAAACAGCTCCTAAAAATATGCCTGAGAGATACGCAAGAAAGATAGGTGAGTTTGGAGGAGTTACTTTACCAATCACAGGTCTTCTAAATTTTTTTGCTAAAAGCGGAGCCTTAGGAAAATTAGAAAAAGTACAGAATTACTATACCGGAAACATAACAAAAGATACTTTAAAAGGTGCTGCGAAAGACACCTTAGATTACATTAGAAAAAATCCTAGAGAAGCTTTATTTATAGATTTAGCTTTTACAGGTGCATTGGCCGGAGTTGATCAATCTATAGAAGAGTTTATGGAAGAGGGTCAAGCAAAACAAGTTGCAAAAGCTACTGCTCCTTTTATATTCTTTCCCGCAGCCATAGGCACATTGGCTTTGGGAGAAGCTCTAATTAAACTTTCTCCTACTAGAGCAGCAGGAAAACTTTTTTCGGGAGCAAAAGATACAGAGGGCAGTGCTACAAAAAGCACTTCAAATATTTTAAAAGAAGATCCAAGACTCGCAGAATTGGTGGGTCAAAATGTAATAAATATACCTTTAGCAAAACAAATTGTTGATATGGCGAATAATAGGTCATTAGGAACTGCTGCTAAAGAGCTAGATAATATTTTTAAAATATTGAAAGATGATACGTTTGATGAAGGTAAAGCTTTTCAATTTGCAAAGCAATTAGAACAATTTGAAAAAGATAATCCAGAGTTATTTGAAGGATTAAATTTTAAATTAGATATTGCTCAATTAGCAGATAGTCCTATGTTAAACAAAATGATTAATGAATATAGGTCAAAGGCTCCACCAGAAGTCACTAAATCTGCAATACAAAGGCAGAATAAATTAATAGACAACTTTGCAACTATATTTACCAGAGCAACTCCTCAGGAAAAGAAAGAAGCTGTGGGGTTTTTGAGAGCAGTTCATTTAATGAATGAAAAAAATGTCAGGGAGTTAAACGAAAGAGCTGGGAATATAGGTAAAGCTGAAAAAGATAAATTAGAAAATAAATATCGTTTCATAGCTTTAGATGATATTGGTTCTTTTTTTGAACGCTCTATTATTCAAAAACTAGATCAAGTAGACAAAAACTTTCAGATAAGAGCAGAACAAGGACAATTTACAAGAACAAGAGATGGTATAGATGCACCTACTAGAGATCCTTCTAAGTTTTCAGAAGAAGAGTTAAGAGGAGAAATATTACCTGGTATTCCTTCAATAGATTTCACGAAGTTTTTATTAAAGTTTAAAGACCAATTTAAACCAACTCAAAAAGATGAAAGAGATTTTCAAGATGTGCCTCTTACAAGAATATATAACTTAGTGGATAACTTTTTTGAGTCAAGACAAAAAGAATTTGTTCGTAGAATGGAAGAAGGTTTTAAAACTAATACAAATAAAGATGGTGATTCTTTAGGCGTTCCTGGTTTTAGGGAATTTGCATTATCTAAAAAAACTTATGGTACAAAAGATGGTTTTCCTCAAGATGTAGAAATACCTATCTTTACTGCTATATCTAGAAGAGCAAAAAATAAAAAAGGTAAGGTAGTTCTTTTACCTGGAGAAAGTATAGCACCGGAGTTACAAACTCAAATAAAAGGTATAGATACTTTAGAGCAAAATTTAAACTCTGTTTTTAATTATGCTTTCAATAATTTTTATAGAAAACAAAATTTTAAGGCAATAAACAACCCAAGAGATATAACAACTGGGAAAAGAGTTCAAGAAAAAGATAGGAACATACTTTACTATCCAACTCAAGATCAGATAGATGGGTTGGTAAAAAACTTTCTTAAAAAGAATCAATACTCAGAAAAAGATTTATCTCCGACTATAAAATTATCTTTACCAGATGCATTTACTTTGTTAGGCAAGATACGAAACAGTCTTGCAAACACACAAGCTGATGTAAATAAAGAGTTTAAAGATTTCAATACTGGTAGAAGATTCTTGCTTTCTCAACAAAAAATGTTTGATTCGGTAAATAAGGAAATATTGAGGGGCTTTAATAAGGAAGGAAAAGATGTTGGTCAGTTTGTAAAAGAATATCAAGATACGTTTTCTTTCTTTAAAAATGTTTTAGCTAAAAAAGCTTTAGATCCTTCTACATCAGAAGAAAGTTTAGCTAAATTTTTATTAAACGATTCTGCAAACTTAAAAGCTTTGAATAGTTTGTTTTTAAAAGATAATGGTAAACACGTTTCCAGTTACATAACTAATTTAGAAAAAGCTGTTATAAGTAAGATAACAAATAACAACCCTGAAAAAACTTTTATGAAAGATGGGGAGTTTGATCTACAATCTTTTAGCAATGCTTTAAAAAATATATCTCCTACTATCCGTAAAAATCTTCCTGAAGAACTTAAAGCTAGGTTAGATAATGCAGATGGAATGGCAACTAAAATAATAGCTAGAAAGAAAGAGCTAGAGGATAAAGCAAATGCCATAAAGCAGGGCGAGTTTGAGTTGGCTATAGCTCCCTATGTTAACGAAAAACAAAACTATAGTGACGTTATTTTAAAAGCTTTAAAAGAACCTCAGTTTATGAACATCTTGAAAAAGGAATCAGATAGATTACTTGCTAAAAAAGAAAAAGGTGTTACAAAAGACACGTTGATAAATCCTTTAAGGGCTTTAGTTTGGAAGTTTTATAAAGAACGATTTGGATATGGAAAAACTGGTTTTGATGCTCCATCAAAAATGTTAGCGTTTGTTACAAACCCACAAATACGGTCTTCCTTAGATCAAATTTATTCTAAGAAAGAATTAGAAAACATAGAAAAATTAGCGGAGTTAGAACGTAGAATTTTATCTACTGGAAGAATTCAAGCTGATTTAGAGTCAGGCTTACGATCCTTAGATGATACTTTCAGGAATTTGTTTGGTTTTGGTTTACAAACATTAGAATCTTCTACAAGGGCAGCTTTTGTTACAAACAAAATGTCTCCTATTAATATGTTTGTAGGATTAGGTGCTAGGTTATTGGGAAGACAACAAATGAATGTGTATGATGCCGCGATGTATACTGCAGCCACTAACCCGAAACTAGCAGAAAAAATAATTAACTCATTAGATGATATTAAGACACCTAGTGGCATGAACCAGGCAAAAGAAGTTTTAAAAGATGTAGGAGTATATTATAAAAATGTGTTCGATGACATGACAGGTTTCGCACCCAGAGCAATTATGGCTACAAAAGTTGCAGCACCAATACAAGCTACTGAGTTTGCTGAAGCATTGGTGGGTGAGGAGGAAAGAGAAGTTCCACTTAGTCAAAAACTTCCTCCGATTAGTCAATCGTTACCTTCTATGAGTGCAGTAACAAAGCCTTCACCACAACAAACGTCTCCAGACTTCGCAGCAAGATATGAAGCTTTGTTCCCTGATGATTACATCACGACTCTTTTGAAGCAGCGTCAGCGATAAATATCTTGAGTTTCTGTCTCCATTGATCGAGATAGGAATCAAACTCTCTACCACATATCACAAAATCTTTGAAATAACCGTCCTGAGAGGCCATTAGTACAACTCCCTGACGTATATTCGTGTTAAATTGATCGTTGTGGGCATCCGCATACGCGGCTAATTGTATGAAATAATCGTCAATCCACTCTCTTTTCTTCATTTTATTAGACTGTTTAAAGTCAATTATAGAGGATTCTCCCCTAAATACCCCTGAGAGGTCTATAGTCCCTGCGTAAGAGCCGTGTTTATAAACCATGACCTCACTACCCCAGACTTCATCCAAGTCCTCAAAGAACGTCTCAATGAGTCCTGCACCCATCCTATATCCTTTTATCTGGTAAAATTTCTTAGCATATGGCACAGGTCTTAATTTCACATGGGATTCAATAAACGAATGCATAGCGGTTCCAACCTTGGCGGCATTGTCTCTAATGCGTTCTGCCTCTTCCTTCCCTACACGATTGGTCCACTCAATCAGGCCAGACTTATCTTTGCTATGACTAAGTATGGTTGTCACGCTTGGCAACTTGTCCCCTACTTCGTTTACATATCTCCGACCCTCAGGAAGATCTTGCCGTTTTAACGTGGTGTAGTTATATCTATATCTAGGCTTGATAATCATATCAACCATTTTCTTAATTCCTCTCCTAATACTTTACTAGCTACGTCTATTTTATCTTTTAAAGCTTCAACTATCTTTTGATCAATCGTATCGATTACCCTCTCTCCGGATATATAAGGAAACTGCGAAATTAAATCTATATAATTTACACTCTTTGTTTGTCCAATTCTATGTGCTCGATCCTCTGACTGTAGCCTTACTTCTAAGTCATAGTTGTTTGAATAATAAATAACATTAGAAGCCTGAGTTAATGTTAAACCATATCCACCTGTTCTGGGTTGCCCAACAAAAAACAAAAGATCAGATTTAGGATCTTGAAAGTCTTCTACAATCTTTACCCGATCTTCATTAGAAGTTGCTCCATAAAAACCTGCCGCACATCCGCCACCAAATTTTTCAGAAAGTTTTTTTACAATAGATTCTATGTCGTATGTGTAATTAGCCCATATAATAATTTTGCCGGAACATTCTTCTATACAGTCTAATAAAACACTCATTCTGTTTGATTTTATTTCAACTAACTTTCCATCATCACTCTTTATATGTCCACAGCATATTTGATGTAATCGCAGTATCTGAGTCAAGGCACTTGCAGTTGTAGTGATTGAACCATCATCTAACATAGCAAGAGCCATTTTTTTCATAGATTTGTATGCTTCTTCTTGTTCATCAGTTAAATCTACATAGCGCAATGAATATATTTTTTCAGGTAAATCTAGACACTCTTCTTTTTTTATCCGAAAAGCAAAAGGTTTTAATTTTTCTGATAATTCATCCAATCTTCTATAACCAACTACCTGATTGAAAGACTTAGGTCCTACAGATTGTGGAGATAGAATTGCGTATCTAGCTTGGAAAGCATAATAACTAGAAAAACCAAGTAAGTCTGCATTTAAAAAAGCGCATTGTGTGTATAAATCTAAGGGACTTTTTGTCACAGGAGATCCTGTACAAATTCTTCTATACTTTGCAAACCTTCCTAACTTATAAACACTTTTTGTTCTTTTTGCTTTCGGTGATTTTATGGTTGTGCTTTCATCGATTACCATGAACGCGTCATGGCATAATAAAAACTTTTCTGCGAAGCTGACACCTTTTTGTGTACTGAAAGCTTCCACATTCATAATTAATATATGTAGTTTATCATCCAACTCAAACATACTTTCTAAATCTTGTTTTACTTTTTTCTTAGGACTTGGACTCCATAAAGCAGTTTTGTAGTCAACATGATCGGGCATATGTTTTGGTATCTCATTAGATACCCAGTTTTGGTATACTCCCTTTGGCGCAACAACCAAGGCTCCAGAAACATAGCCGTTATCATATAACATAGCTATGTTATTAATAATCATAAAGGTCTTACCAGTACCCATGTCGGCAAACACCGCTGCTACAGGGTCTTTCCAGAATCTAGTTAAATATGCCGCCTGATGCGCATATGGTTTATTTTTAAATTTGTACTTTATCACTTGTATCTCTTTCTAGAATAGATTACAGTATACACATAAAGTGATTAAGGAGAAAGATTTTGAGTGATATTTATGTGGTACAGGAAACTAGCGTCAATATTTTATCCGCTTCTAAATTTTTAGGAGAAGAAGGAGAATTTAAATTTTTATTGCCTCCTACAAACCAGATTATGTTTTCACCTGGCCCTTCTATTAAAAGGATAAAAAGAGGTTTGGAAAACTTCAGCAGTAAAGATTTTTTATTGTTGATAGGAGATCCTGCCGCAATGGCTATAACTGCGGCTTGTGCTTCAGAGAAAAACAATGGTAAATTTACATTGTTGAAGTGGGATAGACGAGAGTCAACATACTATCCTATTAAAGTTGATTTGAATCAGAAAGGAGAAAGTTATGAGTAAAAATCTTGCGGATTTTATTCAGGAAGAAACACAAGCATTGAATTTAGATGCAGGAAATTTAAAAGACATAAGTGAATTAGCAAAAGAGGTTTTGAAATCCGAAGAAGAGATTAATGCTCTTGAGTCAGTTTTGAATGATAAGAAAAAAGAACATAGAAATCTTGTCGAAAATAGAATACCTGCAGCGATGCAAGAAATAGGTATGTCTAACTTTACAATGGCTGATGGTTCAATGATTGAGGTAAAACCATTTTACTCAGCTTCAATTCCTAAGGATAGAAAAGGGGAAGCCTTTGAGTGGCTTCGCAAACATGGATACGATGACATCATTAAGAATCTAGTGAGCGTTCAGTTTGGTAGAGGAGAAGACGATGATGCATCAAAGTTGATTGGGATGATTCGTGAAAATGGAATGATTCCTAGTCAAACCGAAAAGATCGAATCTCAAACTCTTAGAGCGTGGGTTCGTGAAATGGTAGAACAAGGTGTAGTGTTTCCTACCGAACTTTTCGGTGCATTTTGTGGTACGAAAGCTAATATTAAATCAAGTAAAAAGTAAGGAGAAAATTATGAAGCTTCAAACACCAAAGAAAAACCAAAATGGTGCAATCGCAACTGTTGATGTTTCTTTATTTGAGCAGTCTGCGGGAGATGGTTTACAAAACATCGCTACTGAGGATACTGCATTACCTTTTTTGAAGTTGTTATCAAAAATGAGTCCTGAAGTAGATTCAGTAGAAGGTGCTCAACCTGGCATGATGTACAACTCTGTATCTGGTCAGTTGTATGAAGACAGTTTACACGTTGTGCCTTGTCATTATGAAAAGAAGTACATTGAGTGGGCTCCTCGTGGAACCGGAAATGGAAGTCCGGTAAACACTTATGGGGCATCTTCAAATATTCTTTCTAAAACTGTGAAAAAACCAGGAGATTGGAGAGACTATTTGGAGAACGGAAATTACATCGAAGCTTGTGCTCATCACTACGTTATGTTAGTAGGCGAGAGACAACCCGCTTTAATCGTAATGAAGTCAACTCAGTTGAAGAAAAGTAGAAAATGGAACTCTATGATTATGACTACGAGTATTCCAAATTCTAAGGGAGTAATGTTTCAACCCCCATCGTACTCTCACGTTTATTCTTTAGCGTCAGAAAAAGAATCAAATGATAAAGGTACATGGTTTGGTTGGGAAATCGGAAAGGTAGGTCTTATTGAGGATCAGTCTCTCTTTTTGATGTGTAAAGAGTTTGCTGACTCTATATCAAAGGGCGAAGTAGAAGTCAAGCATACAGAAGATAATCCTGTAAAAACTTCTGATATCCCATTTTAATAACCCAAAGTATCTGAATGTCTGATATCGTTAAATTTAAAACGATTTTTAATGGGTTAGAGTCAGCATATGGCACTTACACCATCGAGAGTGAACGAGAAGATACGAAACAAGTCGGTAAGGGCTTCGTAGTAAGAGAAGTCCCTACCGACATTATTTGGCAAAAGCACTTGGATGGTAAAGAGCCTAGTCTTGGCATAATACCGATCAGGAGCGACCAAACTTGTGTCTGGGGTGCTTTCGATATTGACGAGTACAATCTAGATCATAAAAATCTTGTAGGCAAAATTAAAAAAATGAATTTACCTTTGATCGTATTTCGATCAAAGTCAGGGGGTGCTCACGTTTATATGTTTGTGAAAGAACCCTTGTCGGCTGCAGATATGCAAAAACACATTAAATTGTTCGCGGCATATTTGGGCTTTGCGAATTGCGAAGTGTTTCCAAAACAAACAAAACTTTTAGTTGATAGAGGTGATGTTGGAAACTTTTTAAACCTACCGTATTTTGGTGGAGATAACTCAAACAGATATGCTTTTAAGGAGAATGGTGATGCTGCAACGCTTGAAGAATTTTTTAAACTCTATGAAGAAAAAGTTGTTAGAAACAATAAAGAAATTCCAAAACCGGAAGTAGAAAATGAGAACATTCCTGATGGTCCTCCTTGTTTACAGTATCTGTGTAATCAAGGGTTCCCAGAAGGCACTAGAAACAATGGCCTATTTAACATAGGTGTGTACTTAAAAAAATCACACCCAGACTCTTGGGAAGATAAAATGTTAGAGGCAAATCAAAAGTACATGAGTCCTTCTTTACCTTTAAATGAAATCAATACAGTTGTTAAACAATTAAATAAAAAAGATTACAACTATAAGTGTAAAGATTCTCCAATCAATGCTCATTGTTCACCATCTATATGTAAGATGCGTAAGTATGGTATTGGTGCTTCAGAGGCAGATATTGATGGACCAAGTATCACGGCTCTAGTGAAATACAATTCAGATCCGCCACTATGGTTTTTAGATGTTGAAGGTCATAGGATTGAATTAACTACTGAAGAGTTACAGCAACAACATAAGTTTCAAATTGTTTGTATGAACAAAATAAATGTTGCTCCTCCGACAAGAAAGAAAATGGAGTGGGAAGCATTATTGAATAAGTTGCTAAGACAAATGGTGGAAACTCAGGCCATACAAGAAGCACCGGAAGATACTTCACATGAAGGTAGGTTTGCTGATCTGTTAGAAGAGTTTTGTACGCACTTTCAAAGTGGTATAGATCGAGAAGAGATATTGATGGGTAGACCTTGGACTAATGAAGAAGACAACTATACTTATTTTAGAATGAAGGATCTAGAATCTTTTTTATCACGAAATAGATTTATGTCTTTAACAACTCCAAAGATTGCGCAAAGACTTCGTAGTATGAATGGAGAAGCAGTATCACAAAGTATAAAAAGTAGAACTGTGAGATTGTGGAAGATTCCTGCTTTCAAAAAACAAACAGAACCCTTTAAAGTTAGTTCATCCGTTAGTGATGACGATATACCGTTTTGAAAATTACAAAAGTATTCGGTCCTCCAGGTACAGGTAAAACAACCTTTTTATTAAATAAGGTGGAAGAGTTTTTACAAGAAGGTATACCGCCAGAAGAGATTGGATACTTTGCTTTTACAAGGAAAGCATCTACTGAAGCAAAAACCAGAGCAATTACTAGGTTTGATCACTTAAAAGAAAAACAATTTAGTAACTTTAGAACTCTTCATAGTCTTGCATATTCTAGATTAGGTCTATCGAACGGAAGAATGATTTCTTCTGCGCAGATGAAAGAGTTCGCTGACAAAGTTGGTATAGATAATGTAGGTGTCAATTCTGGCGATGAATCATGGGAGTTGAAAACAGACAATCCTGTGTTGAATGTAATTAACCTAGCAAGACTAAAGATGGTTGATTTAGAAAAAGAATACAATGCTTCATCGTTGAACATTGGTTGGCATTCTTTTTTACATATCTATAATTCTTATAGAAAGTTTTTAGAAAAACATACCTTACTAGACTTCACGGATTTGTTGGAACAGTTTTCTATATGTGACGATGATACCTATCCAAACTTTCAGGCAGTAATTATTGATGAAGCTCAAGACTTGTCTCCGCTGCAATGGAAAGTTGTTTCACGATTAGTAAAGAAAGCAAACAAAGTTTACATAGCCGGAGATGATGATCAAGCAATTTTTGGTTGGGCGGGCGCAGATGTAAAATCTCTTTTGACATATGAAGGTGAACATATAATTTTGAATCAATCACATCGTATACCAAAAACAATTTACGATTACGCAGATAAAATTGTAAACAGAATTAAGTATAGAGTTCCTAAAGAATGGAATCCAAGAGATGATGAAGGTAGTTTAGATATCATAGCGAACTTTAGAAGTTTAGATTTTAATGACAACTGGTTAGTGCTAGCACCCAGTAATTATGTTTTAAATGAGATACACGCATATTTAAAAAGTATGGGTATCTTGTTTGAAAGAAATCACATACGCTCTATTTCAGAAAAAGTAGTTGATGCTGTAGATTCATGGGACAGACTTATGAACTACGAAAGTATAACCGCTAACAACGTAAAGAGTATATACTCTTATCTTAATAAAGATTTAATTAAGAAAGGCTATAAAAAATTTGAAGGGCAGTCCGATGTGCGTTATACGTTTGATGATTTAAAAAACAATCACGGCTTGCTTTCAGAAAGATGTTCTTGGATGAACGCATTGGATAAGATATCTGATGATCAATCTATCTATATACGTTCTGCCATAAGAAAAGGTCAATCGTTATTAGGTAAGCCTCAAGTAAAGTTGTCCACCATTCATGGTAGTAAAGGTGGTGAAGCTGATAATGTTCTTTTCTTTCCTGATCTTTCTGAGAAGTTTTGTTCTTTAGGTTTTAAAGACCCAGATGCTATGAACAGATTACATTATGTGGGAGTCACTCGAGCAAAGAAATCTTTAAATATTATGCAACCAGAAAGATATGATCGGAGTTTTTCTATATGAACCTTAGTTTAATAAAACCAAAAGGAACTGAGTGGATAGCTCCTAGTATGTTGCCCGATCTATCTGGTGCAGAAGAAATTGCAATTGACTTAGAGACTAGAGATCCAAACATCAAGAAACAAGGACCAGGTTGGCCTAGAAAAGATGGCAATATAGTTGGCTTTGCTTTAGCTGTGGAAGGTAAAAAATTATACTTACCTGTATCACACGAGGGTGGTGGAAACTTAGATAAGAAAAAAGTTTATAAATATGTTCAAGATGTTTTGAATTTACAATCAGACAAAATATTTTTTAACGCGGCATATGATGTTGGTTGGTTACAGGCAGAAGGTTTTAAGGTCAATGGAAAAATCATCGATGCTATGATCGCGGCGGCTTTGATAGATGAAAATAGATTTACATATAGTTTGAATGCTTTGGGTTTTGATTATTTAAAAGAAATAAAATCAGAAGCAGATTTAAAAGATGCGGCGGCTCAATTTGGAGTGGATCCGAAAGCAGAGTTGTATAGACTTCCGGCTATGTTTGTCGGAGAGTATGCAGAACAAGATGCAGCATTAACATTGAAGCTTTGGAATTATTTTAAAATTGAATTAGTAAAACAAGATTTAAATAATATTTTTGACCTTGAGTCTGAGTTGTGTCCAATCTTAATACAAATGACACAACGTGGTATTCGTTTTGATTCTGACAAAGCAGAACAAACTAAAAAAGAAATGCAGAGCCAGGAAAAAGAATATCTTAAAAAGATGAAAGATATTTGTGGTTTAAAAATTGATATTTGGGCGGCGGCATCCATTGCAAAAGCATTTGAAAAAATGAATTTAGAATATTCTAAAACTGCGAAAGGATCCCCAAGCTTTACAAAAAACTTTTTATCAAGTCATCCACACGAGTTACCTCAGTTGATAGTAAAAGCCAGAGAATTAAATAAAGCCACAGGAACATTTGTAACATCATTGATGGACTTTGCATCAAAAGATGGACGTATACATTCTCATATCAATCAGATTCGATCTGATGATGGTGGAACTGTAACAGGTAGGTTTAGTATGGTGAACCCAAACTTACAACAAATTCCGGCAAGGAATCAAAACATAGGTCCTAAAATTCGTGGATTGTTTTTACCTGAAGAAGGACAGAAGTGGGCTAGTTTAGATTTTTCGCAACAAGAACCAAGACTCGCTGTTCACTATGCTGTACGTTTAAAATTAAATGGCGCAGAAAAAGCCGCGGAAGAATATAGAACAAATTCTAAAACAGACTTTCACCAGACTGTAGCAGATATGGCAGACATTCCTAGAAAAGCCGCAAAGACAATTGGTTTAGGTTTGATGTACGGAATGGGTAAAAATAAAATGGCCGCAGAATTAGACTTGTCCCCAGAGGAAGCCTCTGAGTTGATCGGAACATTTCACAGAAGAGTTCCATTTTTAAAAGGACTAGTTCACGCAGTGCAAAATAGAATTGATAGCCCAGAGTCAAATGGTTCGATACGAACTCTGATGGGCAGACGTTGTAGGTTTCCACTTTGGGAACCCAGTACATTCGGATTACATAAGGCGTTACCTTTAGAAGAGGCTAAACGTGAGTACGTTGGTCACATTTTAAAACGTGCATATACTTATAAGGGTTTGAATAGATTGATTCAAGGATCTGCAGCAGACCAAACAAAAAAAGCAATTGTTGATTGTTATCGGTCAGGACACTTGCCTTTACTTCAAATTCATGATGAACTATGTTTTTCCATAGTAAATTCTGAAGAAGCGAAGACACTTGCAAATATTATGGTGAATGCCGTAAAATTGGAAGTGCCATCCCTAGTTGATCAGGACATGGGTCAATTCTGGGGTGATTCTTCAGACCGTTAGGAGTCCTTGCTGATTTCCTTTTTTCCTAGCTTGGACTCCGCTTTTTTTCTTTTCTTTCTTTTTTCTTTCTTTTTTGCCCTTCGGTTGTGATGGTGTTTCCTATGACAGTTTGCACATAATACCGCGCATTTTTTTATTTCTTCATATGCCTCTTTAAAATTATAATTAGATATTAATTTATTTACCGGACGATTGTCAGGATGCTTTTCTATGTGATGAAAGTCTAAAGTAGAAATGTGATTTTCTCCACACATTTCACAAGACAAAGAAGATTTAAATTCTAACCATAATTTTTTTAATTTTTTCTTTCTCTCTCGATTTCGTTTCAAATAACGATCTTTGTTACGGTAGTAGTGATCTCGTTGAGACTGTCTACGTTTTTCAGGATCTTTTATCACAGCTTCTTCGTCCAGTAGATTGAATTACTGTTTGCCCAAGGCTTTGTTGGGTAAATAATTTTGTAGCCACATTTTAACAAACTATTACTAGATGCCGGATTATCTGTAGAAGTATCAGTAATCATCCAAGTATAGCCCTGAGAACGCATATAACGCTCTCTAGAGCGTATTAAACGTCTTTGGATACCTTGACCCCTATGAGAAGGGTAAACGCAACATCGAGACAGGTATGCTGTATCAACCCATTGTCGTGAAGGAACCACTAAACCAAAAGCAATGAGTCTTTTGTCAAGGATCAAGAACCAAGTGCCATCAGGGTTTTGTCTAGCAGAAACTGGATCATCTTCCGGTAAGCAAAGCTTTTGAATTACACGCAAATCTCGTTTGTGCTTTTCTGTAAGCTCTTTGGTTGATCTTTTTATTGACTTCAAGTTACCTATCCTATAAGCTTTTTATATGGTTGATAAAACGAAATGGAAATCTGTAATTTGTAAGCCTGAGACTCAGGAGAAAGTGCAAGACTTGGCGAATCTCTACGAGATACCAATGAGTCATGTGTTACGCAATATTGTAGACCAAGTTTGGGCAAAAGAGTTTATGGCTGAAAAGAATCCTTTTGTTAATCAAACCAAGAAGTATAAGAATATCGTTTAGAAAGGAGAAAGAAGAATGCTAGAAGATAAACTAACGTATTTAGGTTTATGTGAAGGTATTTCTACAGCTACTGTGGCATGGAAAGATCTTATGAAACCTGTAGGGTTTGCAGAGATTGATGAATTCCCATCTGCTGTACTGAAGCATCATTATCCAGACGTACCAAATTTTGGTGACATAACTGAATATAAGGAGTGGAAACTTGAAACAAATCCAGATGTCATTATCGGAGGAACACCTTGCCAATCATTCTCAGTTGCCGGATTACGAGGAGGTTTGCAGGATTCTCGAGGGAACCTCACCCTCACGTTTGTTAACATTCTCAATCGTTTTAGGCCGAAGTGGTTTATTTGGGAAAACGTGCCAGGAGTATTTTCCTCTAATAAAGGAAGAGACTTTCACTCGTTCACAGAAGGTCTTCAAGCAATCGGGTATAGCATCGGGTGGAGAGTACTTGATGCTCAATACTTCGGACTCGCCCAAAGACGTAAAAGAGTCTTTGTTGTTGGAAATAATACAGGGGACATCAGAGGTATCACAGAGGTATTATTTGAGCGAGAGGGCTTGCTTAGGGATCTTGCGCAGAGCAGACAAGCGAGGAAAAAAACTACCAGAAAAACTGGAGAAAGCATTGCTGAAGACAACAGGTGGCCAGCGAAAGTAAGTAATACTTTAGAGGCTCGTTATTTCAAAGATGGTGGTATTGATAACCAACACGTTAACGCTAATTGTCCTAAGTTTGTTCCCATAGATACAGTTTCAGCATTTGCAGTAAGAACTGCAAACACAAACGCCAATGGTCATGGTATTTCTGAAAACAAAACGCATACATTAGATGGTGCGAATGGTCAGGCCATTTCTTTTTCAGCGCATATGTCAGAACCGATGGTTCATAAAGATAAGTCGGGAACGCTACAGGCTAAAAATCCTACTGCGTTTGTGTATGAAAACCATGCCCAAGATGCAAGGGTCAAGGACATGGGAGATACTTGTCAGACTGTGACCGCTACTTGGGGTGCTGGTGGTAACAATCAACCTCTGGTGCAGCAATCTGTTATCAGGCGGTTGACTCCGGTAGAGTGTGAGAGACTACAAGGGTTTCCTGATAATTACACACAAATCCCTTGGAAGGGCAAAGCTAAAGAAGATTGCCCAGATAGCCATAGATATAAAGCTCTAGGAAATGCAATGGCTGTACCTGTAATACAATTTTTAGGTAAAAACATAGTTGACTATGAAAGGAAAAGAAATGAAGAAAGATAAGAAAGAGGATTTACAAGAGTTTGTTACCTGGGAAGACTTCTTAGCCCTAGCCTCAAAGGTCAGGCAACAAGAAGAACTAATTAAAATTTGTTTTAACAATGGTGAAATTTTGAAAAACAAGTTAAAAGAAAAAGAGTTTCAGATAAAGTATCTTTATGGAAGGAAGTGATATGAAAAAAGACAAAAAGAAAAAACCTTTCGTAGATGAAAAAGCCTTGGCATATCAAAGAAGGTATGCAGAAGAAGTTTTAAGATCTTTTGAGAGAATGGGCTTTCAACAACCAAGGTCAAGAGGTAGATGATAGTTGTTCCACTTTCTTTAAAGGATGCGAATGATTTTGTGGAAAAGCATCATCGTCATCATAAGCCTGTTTTGCGTTGTAAATGGCAAATCGGTGCAATGAAAGATGATAATCTAGTTGGAGTCTGTATGGCCGGAAGACCTGTCGCAAGAGCGTTTGACCATATGAAAGTAATTGAAGTAACAAGACTCTGTACTGACGGAACTAAAAATGCTTGTTCCTTTTTATATAGTGCGGCAGCTAGAATTGCTAGAGAAATGGGTTATAAACAAATTCAAACGTACATTTTAAAAAGTGAATTTGGTTCTAGTTTAAAAGCTTCTAATTGGAAATTCAGGCACGATGTCTTGGGTAGACAATGGAAGTATTATAAAAAAGTTAGAACGGATGATTTATTTGGCGAAAATGTTATTGAATTAAATCCGAAAAGAAGAACAGATCAACCTAACTGTGATAAAAGACTTTACATAAAAGAGCTATGAACGATCTAGAAAAGTTAATTAGTGAGACTCACAAGGAAATAATGAAAACTCCGTTGGGTGAGTTTTTAAAAGAAGCTGATGAAATTGGATACAGCTTCTTTTGTAAAGATATTGTTAAAAAGGTAATCATTGCACGTTTACAGAAACAAGGAAAATTAGGAGATAACAATGGATAGAATTTTTCACGAGAGTTTAATTTCTGATTCTAATTTAGCAGAAAGAAGAAAGCGAGACAGAGAAGCCAATAAAGAACGATTAGTCTGGTTGGTAAAAAAAGCAAAAATGGATGGTATGACCGCAGAGCAGCTATCGAAACTTGATGGCATTGATTTGAAAACCGCAGATCAATACTTAAGAGATATTCATCGAGATGGTGACTGGGGTGTTCATCGAAGAAAACGATTCGTTGGAAAAGATGGAAGAAACCATATTTTTGTTTACTACATACCGCCATCCCTTCCAACCTCTTTTTTAACTAAAAAAGAGAAACAAGAAATAAGGAAACAAAATGAAATTAGAAGAGCCAGAAGTGTCAAAGTCTACGAAGAACTCGCCGCCAGATACAGAGAACGATATGGTGAATCACCCTGAGCATTACATGGAAGGTGGTATTGAGACTTTAGATTACCTTAAAGCCAAGTCGAACCCTGTAGAATTTATGGGGTATCTCCGATTGAATTGCTTGAAGTACTTATCAAGAGCACCTTACAAAGGATCAGGAGTCATGGATCTTAAAAAATGCTTTTTCTACCTTAACGCGTTGATTAATGAATTAGAAAATCATCCATCAATATGCGAGATGTTAAATCCAGGTGGAGATACAAAAGAATATCTGGAAAAGCTTGCTGATAATAAACAAAAAACCTTAACGCCAAATAACTTTATACAACGTCAGTTAGAAATATCTGAAGAACTGTTTAAAGTTATGAAACAAGACTTCAACGAGCGGTCTAAAGATCTTGGGTATTTAGAAAAGACTTGCACCAGTTTATTGAGTAAACTGGATAAAGCAAATCAAGAGATCAAGGAACTGCGAAATGGCAATCAAAAAGGCGAATATTACGGAGCATAATGAAGAAGATGAATTTCAATCAATTTATCTACTTTTGAAGACTGGAGAAGTGTTAGTGTACTTTGGTCCTTCGCTCACGGATCAAGAAGCAAGGAACGTCAAAGGAGTTGTCTTTGGTCCTACTGTTAAGGGTAAATTAGCCAATGAGCTAGAGGAATTGGAAGATTTACCCTTTTTATACGATGAGGAAGGAACATTACATTAAATTTTGAACGAGTATATGTATGAGAATTCATATTTTAAAAAATATTTTTTTTATTTCTTCAAAATAAAGTAATTTAGTGTAATAGTGTAATAATGTAATAGAAACAATAGGTTATACCATTACACTAAGTATTACAGTAATACTATAGTATATGTAATGATAAAATTGTGTCAGGCGAAATTCATTTTTTAAAAAATATTTTTTTTTTTTTTTGAATTTAACTATATAAGGATTTGAAAATGCCTAAGATTCCAGGAAGAAGTCTCCCTCGAGCAACCCATAAAGCTATGGTTAGGATTCAAACTGTCCCTCTGGCTAAGAAAAAACCTAGAGCTTTGAGTGATAGAGAACAAAAGTTTGTTGAAATATGGCTAACTGGAGCCGGAGAGATAACTATGAGGGATGCCGCGATTGAAGCCGGATATCCTCCAAAATCTGCTCAAATAAAAGCTTCTCAACTTACTGATCCAAGACAATACCCTCATGTTGTTGAGTATATTAAGAGAAGACAGGTAGAACTGGCAGAAAGATATGGAACTACTTTTGAACGTCACATGAAAGATCTTAAAATGATAAGAGATAAGGCTTTGGAAAGTGGTGCGTATTCTGCTGCAGTTATGGCTGAATATAGAAGAGGTCAGGCCTTGGGTAATATTTATATCGATAGGAAAGAGATCCGCACCGGGACGATTGATTCGATGAGTAAAGAAGAAGTTGAGCAGAAGCTGAGAGAGTTGAAAAAGTCTTTTTTGGATATATCGGATGCTCAAGTAGTTGAATCAATTGAGAAAGAAAAACTTGTAGATAAAGAACTAAAATATGAGGATTTAAATGGCAAAGGAAAAAAGTCTGTACAAAAAACTAAAAAATCAAATGAAACAGTCGAAGATAGTGAGGGTGGAGACTTGGATAAATAAGGGGGTTCCAGATTGCTTGATCGGTTTGAAGAGAGGATGGTTTTTAGTCGAATTAAAAGTTGCTACTAAAACAGGTAAGTTAAGGTTCAGCCCTCATCAAGTTTCTTTTCATAAAAAGCATGAAGATTTATTGTGTTTTATAGTTGCAGCGAGCGATGATTTAAAGAATATGAATGTGTATCACTCTAAAAGAATTCTGGAATTGAATGAACATGGGTTGCACTCAATTCCAGATTTAAAAGGTCCTCTAAATGGCACTAATCTCGAGAACTGGTTAGTTTCTTATTCAAAGCATTTCATCCAATATGATAAAGATGATATAGGCAATGGCTAATCCAATGGCAAACATAATCATGTTGTTTCCTTCCATTCTTCATCCATCTCTTTTTGGTAAGCTTTTTCAGCTTCTACTTCCTCCTCTAACCAGATATAGTCAAGTTTACTATTAGGAAAATCATCTTTCGTAAAGTCTATTTCAAAGCTTTCTGATTTATTTAAAAAGTCGTAAATTCCACAGAACTGCTCACCAGGTTCGATGTATTGCAGCGTGACTGATGATAAGACTTCATCCTCAGACATAGAGTCAATAGTTTCTCTGGCGTGTTTTACGAAAAACTCAATTGCTTCAATTGGTGGATTCCATGCAGTTTCAAATTCAATATCCAACATCCAAACACCATTATCTAAACTAATGAGACTGCAATCTCTATATTCTTCAACATCCCACTTTGTACCCCAGTATTTGTTTGACCAAGCATACCAATTATCAGCACCATATTTTTGTGTAAATTCTTGCTTGTTTGGTCTAGTCGGATCTCCCGGATTACGAGATTTTATTTCTTCTGGCATTGGTCTAAAAAACCCTAGTAAACCTTCGTCTCCACCTGTATGTGGAATATCCTTAATTTTCTCTAAGAGACTTTTGTTTTGTGACTTTATAGTCAATAAATTACCACAAAAGTTTGGCATATTAATTCCTTTCTAATTTCTGATTTACAATTTTTCCATCTACTTCTACTACACCTGTTGTCTCGATCCAGACATGAGCACCACAACTAAGTGGTTTATCTGGACGATACACAACCTCGCAATGACCATCAATTTTTACTGAATGACCATAAGTATTACTTCGACTATTTTTCACTGTAATGACCGGATTAGTTTCTCCGGTCTTACGATTTGCCTTTATAACGTGTTGGTTAATGTGAATTCTAGTTTTAAGCATCTCTACTCCTTAAAAGGATGCATCCCCTGATGCACATGTTATTAATAAAAACCCTTCACCATTTCCTTCAGGATCTTTAGAAACTGCTACAGAAATAGTTTTGGGATTATTATTTTTACGCATATTTTCCATTACAAGAGTTGGAAACCCATCTTTGTGTTTATAGCCAACTACTTGATAACCTATTAATCCTTTATAATACTCTGTTAGGTAATTTACCATGTTTCTTGCTCCAAATAAGGTAGCACATAACTATCAAATAGATCCTCCGCTTTATCATACAAAACTTCTGGATCTTCCCAATTAGAGTGAAAACAAAACATATCAATGACCTCAGCTTCAATCCCTTCCATATGATAGATATCCACATCAACAAATCCATCATTTAATCTTTCTTCTAAGTTCTCAATGAATAACCATCTTCCAATTGTCGGACATTCAATTACAACACACTTGATTTTTATTGATTGTTGGCAACATGAGCAAGTGGTATCAACTTCTATTCCTCGATCTCCTAACCAATTTAAAACTTCCTTAGGTGCATTAGGATAAAATTTAAATTTGTATTTTTTGCGTTTCATACTTTCTCCTTTCCATATTTCTCCAAAAGCTTATACCATTCCTTAATAGCTTCATTCAAGCTTGGCATAGTAAATGGTTTTTCAATCTCCCAATCGTCACTACGAAACGTACAGATCACTTCCTGATTATCTGCATCCGTCAATCCCTTGATGTCATCTACTTCCTCATCACTAGGGTTGATCAACATATACCAACCCTGAACGGCTAAACAATAGTGAAAATAAAATCCGCCTGAGTGTTCGATGTGTAGGTAATGTTCCCTAGCTAAATCAGGGAATGTCTTTTGTAAATATTCATCCAACTCATCGCAACAATTCCAATATGTTGTAGTTGTTTTATCTGTCATTAGTCATACTCCCTATCGTTGTTTTCTATAATTAATTTCTTAGCAGTTTCAATAGCAGTTTCTCTATCAGCAAAAACGTAACTTGTATGTAAATCAAGAAATTCAGAAGACCTTACATCAATATATTCCTCTGCATAACCGTCCCAAATTTTAAAATAGAAACCACTTTGAGATTCATTTTCAAATAATTCAACTTCATAGCCTTCTATAAAAACTTGATCATTGAATAGTTTATTAATCTGAACTTCGTTTTTATCTCCACTTCGCCATGCTTCCCATTTCCATTCATCAGGCAATGCACCCTGTAGGAATTCATTATCTAAAAATTGCAATAATTTTACAGGGCAATCAAAAGGCAGTTTTCCACCTTTTGGGTTAATTAACAATACAGTTTTATTCATTTCTATTCCTCTCTATTTCCAGTTCCAAAAACCTTGACCTTCATGGTCTTCAGGTGCTTTGTTTTTCCAAGGGGTTTCAGGATTGGTTACTAAGTTGGGACTTAAATAAGGTTTGTTTGAATGTACAAGCTTTATACCTAGACTTCTTGCTGAGTTTTCATTTGACTCAATGCCATTCATTTCTGCAACTACTACAAAAAAGTCTTTACCTCCAAAGACTCCATAGCCTTCGTAATTGTCTTCTTTATACTTGTTGCCTTTGTTATCGATTAAGTAAACTGTTTGTACCTTCCTGCCTTTTGCAAACCGATTCCAGATTACTTTGCGTGTGTCGTTTGTGTACCAACTAAAAAATCCCATAGTATTATCCCTTTCTCTGGTTCAAAAATTTGTCAATCATATTACGATGATCATTTAAAAATCTAATCATTTCATTAAACACATAAAATATATGATGGTGATCCCAATTTTCACTATTTTCTAACCACCCCCAATCGTAAGGAACTACTATAAATCGGGGTGGGACATTCCAGTACGGATTATGAAACTGTAAAGAATCCTCTTCAATATCTTCTTTTCCTCTTAGGAAATCGTGGTCAGGGTCATACCCATATCTTTTTTTAGGGTCGGGATGATCTATAAAAACTTGCCAATAATTTTTGACTAAAAAACTTGGGCATTCGTCATTGCGATAACTCACATAGTGATCCCAACTTTTAGGAATAGGGAGATCTTTCCAATAATGTTCCCTATCTATAAAACCTCTTTTAATGTTTTTGATGTATACCTCAATTGAATTGTTATTATTCATCGTTTATACCCTTTGGAAAAAAACTAAATTCGACAGGGTCGTTTGGATCGTCTCCCTGACCATCTAAATATAAACTGGCAAAACCTACCGAACCTCCAACCCAAACCATACAATGCGAATCGCCATCATATTTTTCTAATTCTTCAATTAAATGTTTAACTAAAACGCCTTTACTTTTCATTTGTTTAGCATCCATTCCAGAATAATTAAAATTAAATACGCAAAATAAATTCCAATAAATAATAAAATCATTTTCAATTCTCCTAATGCGCTAAATATACGATCTGATCGTATTTTTTAGACCAACATTTTTTGCAATCTCCGCATTTGTGCGAACCGTCAATAGTCGCATGGCATAAAACAGAATTATTCGTTTTGATCAAATTATAGTTTTCTACCTTTGAGATCACAGTAGAAATTTTATAATTTGCATTAGGTTTAAATTTGTTTTTGTCTACCATGTAATCAGAAATCCGAACTACAACATTTTCTGGAAAACTTCCGTATTGTTCTAAATACTCTTTAATAAGCGGATATTCTTTTGAAGGTATCCAATGCTTAACTTTTGGCGTTAGCTTTGCTACCTCTACAATCCTAATTAAAAATTCTATTCCGTTAGCCTTTGCGCTTTTGTTAAAATCGCCAGAATCTAACCACCGGAAAAACTTTTTTCCCGATCTATCTATTAGGAAAACCATACCATGAACCCACGTTTCCCGATCCTGAACTTCTAGGTTTTCTAGTCTTTTAGCATGGGATTTTTGAACACTAGGATAATTGTAATTGCCTTCATATGCGTAACAATTTTCACAAACTGAACCTTTGCATTTGTGAAGTTTTGAACCAACGCCACAATTTAAAACAGAGATGCCAAAGTTATTGACATCATTTCCCATCTTAGAAGAATGCCCCAAAGTTCCAATAATCTCTGTTGCTTTCTTTTTTGTGAATATAATTTTTTGTTCTATCATTTCTACCTTTCTATGCTTTCTAAACTACTTTTATTATTATCTCATATCCTTTATAGGATAGCAAAAAAACTTGCGCCCTCTTGTTTGTTCCTTGATCCTTGAAACGTGCGCCAAAAACCCACCCACCCAACCCCAAAACCATTGACAAATAAAAGGGAATCGGGCAACCCACCCACCCCACCCCAAACAATTTATAATCTTAGTTCCTTGATTCATTAGTTAATACCTATTAAACAAGGATAAAGGATAGATAAAAAATACTTGACTTGACAAAAATTTGGGTGAGCGATAACCCACCCACCCAACCCAGATTCATTTAAAACTGTAAGATAATTAGTCTATTGGAATCAGGAATTTCAAGAACTATCGTATAATCTTTTAGTTCAGAAATACTTTTTATATCCAAATTGCTATATTCCTCCTGTATTTCTTCAAAGCTTTCATATTCGTGATATCTGCAACGAATATCAACAGGATCAAATTCTGCATTTGGGCTAATTTCTTCTAAAAACTGAAATAGTACTTTTGAACCCTGAACAGTAAAATGATTATGCTTGATCATTTCATTAACAAATTGATACTCTGTAATAGTTTCTATCATTTCTTTAAGCCCTCCTTAATCATATTACCAAACATGGTCATCCCAATATTCGCCAAATTCAAGTATGTTGGATTTCTCTAAAACATATTCAATGCGATTATAAAGAGTTCTCCGTACTTCAGAATCCATCGCTTCTTGAAAGTTTTTGTTCTTACTAAGCTTATCTATTGCTTGCGATGCAAATGTAAAGTATGGCTTTGCAGAAGAACCTCTATCTTTTTTTAAAGACTGTTCAAAAACCTCTTGAACTCTTTTGTTCCCTGTTTCTGTAAACATTGCCCAGTTTTTAGAATCTGCCATTTTGTCATAGACCTCAAGGTTTAATCTGCTATTCATTTCTTCAAACCCTCCTTAATCATTAATATAAATAATTGTTTCCTGGAAATACTGCATCCTAGTTCTTTCTCAAACTTTCTGTGCAATCTGACCAAGAGTTTTAACTCTTGGTCAGTAAACTTAAATAAGATCTGGTTCATACTTTCTCCTTTCTTTTTCTTACTTCCCACTTCCATTCATTAAGAGAAAGACGATGAGTGATCAGAAATTCATGATCTAAAAACTTCATTAATTTTACAGGGCAATCAAAGGGCAGTTCTCCGCCCTTTGAATTGATCAACACTACCTCTTTCTTGCTTACCATATCGGTTCCTTTACTCATACTTTCTCCTTTCTTTTAATGGCTTCAAACATTGCCTCAAACCTTTTAGGAACTACAAAGAAATCATTACAGATATCACACGCGCGATCATCTGGCTTATTAGAAAGAGGCCAAGGATTATTACCTTCAACCCAATCTTTATTCTTTGCTACTTCATCACATGACACACCACATAAACAACACTTTGGAACTTTACTCATACTTTCTCCTTTCTTCATCTTCCTTTCTCCTTATGTAATGCATCTTGGATTGCTTCATATCCCAGACCTTCTATTTTTGCCCAATGGACTAGTAATGCTAGAACAGGTCTAGTTGAAGGATCTTTAGCAAGGATTCTCATGTTAGTTGAATCTCTGGTGCAGATATGCCAATGCACTTGCTCCAATGCCCGACTTGCTTTTTGTAGATTATCGGCAATCGTTTCAGAATTGGATTCACTAATCAACGCTTTTTTAAGTGTTCTTATTGTCATTCCTCTTAACATACTTCCTCCTTTCGGAGAGGGCTTACGCCCCCTCCTTTATTTTCTTTAGGTCTTGAACCATATCCTCATATACATGAAGGTTCTGGCATAGGTGTCGAATCATTTGCAATGCAAACGCGTGGTTGATTTGCAATAATGACTCTAAACCGCTTTGAGTGAATATTGCGCCCTCACCTTGCATCATCTTTGGATTGATTCTAGCAACGCACTCAGCTATTGCTTTTGCTGTGGCTTCGTCTAGCATACTTTCTCCTTTCTGTTAATTACAAATACAGTATATACCAGATATATACTCAGGTCTAATTGTTTTTTTCTATCGGAGTCCCTGGCTGTATAGGCAAAAAATATTTGACATGGATCCTGGCGCGTGACCCACCCACCCGCCCAGTTCTACTAACACACCTTTACACAAGATTTAGGCAAAGGAAGACGTATGGAAAACCTATGACCCCCCACCTTGTCTAAAAAGCCTTTTTGCTATAAAATTTTCACAAAATTCAAAACGTATCGAAATGTTGATAAAAGAAGACCCAGAAACAGAGATTGCTAGACTTGAGTACAGATTAGCAAGACTGACTGCCTTAGAAGATGCAAAGAAAAACTTTTTGTCTTTTGTGCGATTTATCTGGCCTCAGTTTATTTGTGGATACCATCACAAAGAGATGGCAAAACAATTTGAACGATTAGTAAATGATCAATGTAATCGCATCATAATTAACATACCACCTCGTCATGGTAAGTCTGAATTAACTTCTTATCTATATTTAGCTTGGCTCATGGGCAATCATCCTGAGTCCAAGATCATTCAGGCAACACACACAGCTGAGTTAGCCATGCGCTTTGGTCGTAAGGTCAGAAACCTTATGGATAGCGATGCGTACAGAGAGGTATTCCCCGATGTTCGATTGGCTGCAGATAGTAAAGCCGCGGGTCGATGGGAAACAAGTAAGGGAGGGGAATACTTTGCTTCTGGTGTTGGTGGTGCAATGACAGGTCGTGGTGCTGACTTTTTGGTTATTGACGATCCGCATTCGGAGCAAGACGCATTGTCTGAAACAGCTATGGAAAAGGCATACGAATGGTACACCTCTGGTCCTAGACAGCGTTTGCAACCAGGAGGCAAAATTCTTTTGGTTATGACTCGATGGTCTAAAGTTGACTTAACTGCTCAGGTATTAAACGATCAGGCAAAAGACAGCCGTGCAGATAAATGGGAAGTTATTGAGTTTCCAGCATTGTTGCCAAGCGGTAAACCTACATGGCCTGAGATGTGGAAAGAACAAGATCTTTTGGCGGTAAAGGCGGCTTTGCCAATATCTAAATGGAATGCTCAATGGCAACAAAACCCAACAGCAGAAGAAGGCGCAATCTTCAAAAGAGAGTGGTGGAATGTGTATGAGGGTCAAACCATACCTTCATTAGATTATGTGATACAGAGTTACGATACTGCGTATACTAAAAAAGAGACAGCAGACTTTTCTGCAATCACAACGTGGGGAGTTTTTCGCCCAGACGAAGAAACAGAAGCTTTAATTTTAATTGACTCAAAGAAAGGAAGATGGGATTTTCCTGAGCTAAAAAAGGTCGCATATGAATTATACAAATACTGGAGTCCAGATTGTGTTTTAATAGAGGCTAAGGCATCAGGTTTACCTTTGTCTCAAGAACTTCGCAGAACTGGTATTCCTGTAGTAAACTACTCACCAGGAGGAAGAAACTCTGGAACAGATAAGATTAGTAGAGCAAATGCGATTGCTCCCGTTTTTGAATCTGGAATGGTGTGGGCTCCTGATGAACCTTGGGCAGAGGAGGTTGTTGAAGAAATGGCAGAATTTCCGTATGGTGACCATGATGACTTGGTTGATAGTGCGGTTCAAGCAGTTATGCGGTTTCGACAGGGTAACTTCATCGATTTACCCTCTGATTATATTGAGGACGAAGTGGGTCCTCCACAATTTTCGTATTATTGATAAATGGAAAAACTAACTTCAGAACAGTTATTACAGATTAGAGATAATCCAAACGTACAAAAGTTTATGGATATTATCGGAACTTTAGAATCCGGTAATCGATACAACGTCATAACTGGCGGAGAAACTTTTGATGATGATTCTAAGCATCCTGATAAGTTTGGTGTTAGAACTGCCGATGGAGTAAGTGATGCGGCAGGAAGGTATCAATTTTTGAACACAACTTTTCAAGGTATAGTAGATCAAAACCCACAAGCTGAAATCACAGATTTCTCTCCTGAAGCACAAGATAAGGCTTTTATTTTGTTGTTAAAAGGAGAAGGAGTTTTAGATGATGTGATGCAAGGGGGTCAGGGACATACTAGAGCAATAGAAAATCTTGGCAGACAATTTACTTCTCTACCTTCTTCTACAAAGTTTTATAAGCAAGGCGGGGCAAAAACGTATGCCTATCTAAATGAAAAATTTGGTGTTCCCTTTCCTAGACCGCCAGCAACTCCTGGTGTGAGCAAACCTTCAAAAGAAGAAATCTTAAATACAGACATGACGATTGTGCAACAACCCTTCATGGATCCTGTTCAACAACCATCTAGTTATGACATAGCTGCTGCAATTACTTTTTTGTCGGAGAATCAAACAGAAGCAGAGAAAAATTTTTTATCTGATATGAGCCTTGGTGCAATGCCCAAGAAAGGTAAAATTGACCCTTTGACTAAGTTCCTTAAAGAGTCTGCTCAGGATGAGACTCCTTTAGATGTTATGGTCAAGGAGCAAAAACCAAGGAACAAGGTTCCTTCTATGGAAGGTGTTAAAAAATTTCAACAAGGAAGATAAATGGCTAACCCATTTGACAATATAGAAAAAGCCCTGACCCCTGATTCTTTACCAGAGGGTTCCGTGACTGTAGAAGTAGAACAGACCACCATTGCTCCAGAAGAAGAAATTAGTGTTGTCCTTGATGATGAGGGCGGTGCAACAATAAACATTGGAGAAGATGATCAGCAAGAAGTTTCTAAGCATGAAGAGAACTTAGCAGAAAAGATTGAAGATTCTGAGTTAACAAAAATATCTTTGAATATTTTGGATTTGTATGAATCAGATATGTCTAGTCGTGACGCTTGGGAAAGGACGTATTCTGAGGGGTTAAAACTTTTAGGTTTTCAATACGAAGAAAAGACGCAACCATTTCGTGGTGCATCCGGTGTTCATGTTCCGTTGATGACAGAAGCGATTATTCAATTCTGTGCTCAGGCCATGAAAGAGTTGATGCCATCTGGCGGTCCTGTAAGAACACAGGTTCTTGGTACTCCTACTAAGAAAAAGGAGCAACAAGCACAAAGGATCAAGGACTTTATGAATTACCAGATTACTACGGTGATGAAAGAATACACGCCTGATTTTGATCAGATGCTGTGGTATGTCGGTTATGGTGGTTCAGCGTTTAAGAAAGTGTATTACGATCAATCGAAAAAGAGATGTGTATCTCCGTTTATTTTGCCGGATAATTTTGTGATGCCATACGATGGCTCCAGTAATCCGTGGGAAAATGAGCGTTGTATTCAGGTAGTTCAGATGTCTGGCAATGAGTTAAAAAAACGTCAGATTGATGGAACGTATAGAGATATAGATTTACAGGAAAGCACTCCAGAGATCAGCTCCATTCGTGAAGCTGAAGATCGTGTATCTGGTATCGACAGTAATGAAAGTGACTTGAGTTATACTTTGTTGGAAGCGCATATTCACTTAGATTTACCTGGTTACGGTAACAAAGACGGATTGAAACTACCGTACATTGTGACGATAGATAAAGACTCTGGAGAAGTTTTATCGATTTATAGAAACTATGACGAGGAGGATGAAGACTTCACTCCGCGTCAGTACTTTGTACATTATATGTTTTTACCTGGCCCTGGTTGCATGGGCTATGGTTTAGTTCACTTAATTGGAAATCTAACAAGATCGGCTACTGCCGCATTGAGACAATTACTCGATGCAGGGACATTAGCTAATTTACCTGCTGGATTTAAGGCTAGGGGTTTACGCATTGCAGATGATGATAAACCGCTACAGCCAGGAGAGTTTAGGGATGTTGATGCGGGAGGAGGTGATCTACAATCTTCGTTATTACCTTTGCCATACAAGGAGCCTAGTCAGACGTTATTTACGTTGTTAGGTTTTTGTATTGATATGGGTAGACGGTTATCGAGCATTTCCGATATGCAAATCGGAGATGGTAATCAACAAGCCGCAGTAGGCACAACGATTGCAATGTTAGAAAGAGGTGCAATGGTCATGTCTGGCATTCACAAAAGGTTACACTATGCGCAAAAATTAGAGTTTGAATTAATGGCAGATGCGTTTTATAAGTATTTACCGGATGAATATCCATATGATGTGCCTGGTGCAGATAGAACTATTTTAAAAGAGGATTTTGACGAGAGAATTGATATTATTCCTAGTGCAGATCCGAATATTTATTCTGCTGCACAAAGAATTACAATGGCTCAAACTCAGTTACAATTAGCTCAATCAAATCCTCAAATACATAACATTTATGAAGCGTACAGGAGAATGTATGAAGCTTTAGGTACGAGAGATATTGACATGATTCTTAAACCTGATGACACACAAACTCCTCAACCAAAGGATCCTGCAACAGAAAATGCAGAAGCTTTGGATGGTAAATCTTTAAAGGCATTTCCTGGACAAGAGCACGATGCTCATATCTTAACCCACTTACTTCAGGGAATGTCTCCCATTGTTCAGCAAAATCCTTTGGCTGCGAATAATTTAACAAAACACATTTTAGAACACGTTAGGTTAAAGTCAGAGGAAATGACAGAGGCTGAATTATTCAAGCAATTTGGGGAAAATTACAAAAATGCTGTAACGGATATAGAAAAAGAAGCAAAAGTTGCTCAAATGGTAATGCAAAATATGCAACAGTTACGACAAGCATCGCAACAATTGTCTGGTGCAGGTCAACCTGACCCAATAGTTCAACTAAAAGAAAAAGAATTACAACTTAGAGCACAAGATACTCAAAGAAAAGCACAAGAAAGTTCTCAAAAAATAAATTTACAAGCTCAAGATATGCAAATGGATGCTCAACTTGCCCAAGAAAGGCTTCAAGCAACTAGAGATATAGCGGATGAAAAAGCAAATATTGCTAGGGAAAGAGTGGCACAAGAAGAAAGAAAGCAAATGAGAGAAAATAGAGGAGAAAATTGAACGTAGATCAGTTATTAAAGTACATAAAACAAAGAAAAAAAGAAATATCGGAGGTAATGGTTGGTGGTGGCCTAAAAAATATGGAACATTATCAAAGATTACTAGGAAATTTAGATGAAATTACGTCTATTGAAGAAAAAATCAAGCAGACGCTAGACGAACATGAGTAAAAAGATGTTTCCCGTGAAACATTTTGTATATATCATGCAATACAGGAGAAATTATGGCAGAAATGACAGCTTTACAAAAAAAGTGGGCAGAGGATCGTAAAGAAACTCTACCTGATACAGAAGAAACGGCAAAATTAGACCCAAAAAATCTAGATGAGTCACTTCTAGAAAGAATACCTAAGCCAACTGGTTGGAGATTAGTTGTTTTACCGTTTAGACCGCCAAAAAGAACAAAAGGTGGGCTATATTTAGCGGAAAAAGCAGTAGAAAAACAGCAAGTTGCTACCGTTTGTGGATATGTTCTTGAAACAGGACCATTAGCGTACTATGATCAAGAAAAATTTCCGCATGGAGCGTGGTGTAAAAAAGGTGATTGGGTAGTTTTTGCTCGATACGCAGGTGCTCGTATCAACATCGAAGATGGTGAGATACGCATTTTAAATGATGACGAAATTTTGGCTACGATTAAGGATCCAGAAGACGTTATTCACATGGTATAAAGGAGATTTCCATGCAAGAACAGATACAAGAAACACAAATTGAAGTGCCTTTGACAGAAGAAGATAAAGCCACAGAAGTTCAAATACCAGAAGATAAAAAGTCTGAACCGGACGTTGTTGAAGTAACTGAAGCAGAAGAAGAACAACCAGAAGAGCCACAAAAAGCTTCACCTGAAGAACAAACGCAAGAACACGAGGAATATAGTGCGAAGGTAAAAAAACGCATTGATAAAATGACGGCAAAACTTCGTGAAGCTGAAAGAAGAGAGCAAGCCGCGGTAGAATATGCTCAAAATGTTCAAAGTCATTTAGAGCAAGAAAGAAAAAAGGCAACTGCTCTTGATAGTAGTTACTTAACAGAGAGCGAAGGAAGAATAGACTCTCAGTTGGCGATTGTAGAAGCTAATTTAAAAAATGCAGTAACCAACGGTGATGGTGATGCTGCTGTAGAGGCTCAAAAAGTTTTAGCTCAACTTGTTTATCAAAAAGAAAAGCTTGAGAACGATAAAAAACAAAGAAAGCTTCAACAGGAACAACGAGTTGAGCAACCTGTCACACAACAACAACCTCAACAACAAAGAATTGATCCTAAGGCACGAAAGTGGGCTGAAGATAATGAATGGTTTGGTGAGGATAGAGTTATGACCTCTGGTGCTATGGAAATTCACAATCAACTAAGTGCTGAGGGGTTTGACTTAACATCTGATGAGTATTATGATGAATTAAATCGGAGAATTCGTAAAGAGTTCCCGCACAAATTTAAAAAACAGGCGGATACTAGCAACGTCCCAAGTGTCGCACCTGCTACGAGAACCAATAAAACTGGACGCACGAGATCAATAAAACTCACTCAAAGTGAAGTTAGTATTGCAAGACGATTAGGTGTTCCTTTGGAAGAATATGCAAAATATGTTAGGAGGTCGTAATGGCTGCTTTAAATAAAAAAAGTCGTGGTAGCGAGACACGCTCAAATGAAACTCGTAAAAAAGCATGGGTACGTCCTTCAAGATTAGATACTCCACCTGCTCCTCCAGGATACAAGCACAGATGGCTTCGTGCTGAATCTGGTGGTAGGGAAGATAGAATGAACGTAGCTGCGAAGTTACGAGAAGGATATGAATTGGTTAGAGCAGAAGATAATCCAGAATTTGTTGTTCCAACTATGGACGATGGAAGACACGCGGGAGTTTGTTCCGTGGGGGGACTTGTGTTAGCCAAGATTCCTGAAGAGGTAGCAGAGGAGAGAAATGCATATTATCAACAAAGAACCCAAGACCAAATTTCGGCTGTTGATAATGATTTATTGAAAGCTAATGCTCATAGCTCAATGGTAATTGATAAACCGAATCGACAGTCTCGTACAACTTTCGGAAGCCCTCAGGCCGAAGAAAATTAATTAAAAGGATAAAACATGGCTAATGTCGATAAACCTTTTGGTCTTCGTGCTCTCGGTAATCTTTCTGCAACTGGTTCTCAGAAGCAGTTTGGCTACCAGATAGCTGATAACCAATCAGGGGCTATTTTTCAGGGTGACCTTGTTACTTTAAAAGACGGTTTTATTCTCCAGTTTGACCCATCATCGCATACTGCGGCTGTTGGTGTTTTTAACGGAGTTTTTTATACCGATCCCACGACAGGTAAACCTACTTTCAAGAATTTTTACCCAGGTTCTGTGAATATTACTACAGGTACTATTCAAGCAGATGTTCTTGATGATCCAAATCAGTTGTTTATTATTCAATCTGATGAGGATATTGTTCAAGCTGACTTTGGTAAAAACGCTGACGTTGTAGTTGGTTCAGGAAGCACAACCACTGGACTTTCTGCTATGGAGCTTGATTCTTCAGATATAGGCACAGGTGCAGCAAAGAACTTAAAGTTAATTGGTATTTACGATACACCAGGAAACGCTTTAGGTAATTTCTGCCAAGTTGTTGTTAAAATTAACGAACACTTGTACGGTAGTGCTGGTGTTGCTGGACAATAAGGAGTTAGACAATGGCAATTTCTAGATCACAACTAGTCAAGGAGCTTGAGCCAGGTCTTAACGCTCTTTTTGGACTAGAGTATGCAAACTACGAAAACGAACACGCTGAGATTTATGATACAGAGACATCTGATCGTGCTTTTGAGGAAGAGGTAATGCTCTCAGGTTTCGGTGAGGCTCCTGTAAAAACAGAGGGTGCTGGTGTTGCTTTTGACGCTGCACAAGAAGTTTTTACAGCTAGATATTCACACGAGACAATTGCTTTAGCATTCTCTCTTACAGAAGAGGCAATTGAAGATAATCTATATGATAAGCTCTCTGCTCGTTACACCAAAGCTCTTGCTAGAAGTATGGCAACCACTAAGCAAATTAAGGCAGCAAATGTTCTTAATAATGCTTTTGGTACTTCAGTCGGAGGCGATGGGGTAGCTCTTCTTTCTACAGCACACCCAACATTGGGTGGAGCGAACTTAGCGAATAAGTTGGCTACTGATGCGGATTTAAATGAAACCTCTCTTGAGCAATCTCTTATTGATATTGCTGCATTTACAGATGAGCGTGGACTTAAAATCGCTGTTAGAGGCTTGAAGTTAATTATTCCTAAGGAGCTTCAGTTTACTGCTGATAGAATCTTAGAGTCTACTTTAAGACCAGGAACAGCAGATAATGATATCAATGCTACTCGTAACATGGGAATGCTCCCACAAGGGTACACAGTAAATCATTATCTTAATGATCCTGATGCGTTCTTTATTAAAACCGATGCTCCAAACGGAATGAAGATGTTCCAACGAGTTGGTATTAAGACCGCCTTTGAAGGTGATTTTGATACAGGTAACGTCCGTTACAAAGCTCGTGAAAGATATTCCTTTGGTTTCTCAGATCCTCGAGGAATGTTTGGTAGCCAAGGTGCTTAACTGGGTTGGGGGCAAAAGCCCCCTTTCCTTTTTGGAGATATAGATGGATATAATTTTTAAATTTTGGGATGCTTGGACAAAACAAGTATCTGAATCAACAAAAAGTGTCATAGATGGTAACGCTGCTATGGCAAAAGCAATGGTAGATTATTCTGAAAAACCTTATAATTGGGTTAAAGAAACTATTAAAAAATAACTAGGGTAAATTAGTCATACATACTGACCTAGCAGACGTATTAGAGATTGTATGACGAGTGCTAATACACGGAGATTAAAATGGCAACAACAACATTTTCAGGTCCTATCAAGGCCGGAACAATTAAAGAAACAACAGGAACCACTCCTGGTACAAATAAATCAAATACTGGTTTTGTGATTATGGCTCAAGCCGCTGTGATTGATATTGCGGGAGCATCTGCCACAACCACTGTGGGAACAATACCAGCAAACTCTAAAATAACTGAGGTTAGTTTAAATATTGTTGAGGCTTCTGATAATGCCTCAGCTGCTACGGTATCAATTGGTTTTTCTGGGGCAACAACTGCTTTAATGGGAGCCACAAATGCTAAAGCTATTGGTTTAACTCAGAGTACTGGAATGGCCACAGCTTCTATAAATATTGGAACAGTTGATAGAGATGTAATAGCTACATATACACCTATAGCCACTGTGGCAGGAACACTTGGAATTGCAGATGTAACTGTTAAATATTTACAAGATGCTAATTTAAATGTAACTGACTCATAAGGAGTAGGTCATGGGTTATCTTTCTGACGCGAAAGCGGTTACTACGACTAGCGGATCAGCTTCTATATCAGGGAGAGTTAGGTTAACTGGTTTATATTTTACAAGTAAAGCCAGTGCTGCTATGACTTTTAGAAATGGATCTGCTGGAGGTGCAAACCTTTTGACGATTTCATCTTCTGATGGGGCTACTGCTTCTGAAACCATTAATATCCCAAATCAAGGAATATTATTTTCAGATGGTGTTTTAGTAACAGCAACCACTGCGGGAAATATTCCAAGTCTGACTATTTTTTACGAGGCTTAAAGTGGCTGAGAAAAAACGAAAAGGCATGGGAATTAAAACTTCCGTGAAATCTGGTAATTTTCGCCCTACAAAAAGTGGGGCGGGAATGACTAAAAAGGGAGTAGCCGCTTATCGTAGAGCCAATCCTGGTTCTAAACTTAAAACTGCCGTAACAGGCAAAGTTAAAAAAGGTTCTAAAGATGCAAAAAGACGTAAGTCATTTTGTGCTCGTTCTGCCGGACAAATGAAGAAGTTTCCAAAGGCGGCTAAAAATCCAAATAGCCGTTTACGACAAGCCAGAAGAAGGTGGAAGTGTTGATGGAAAAAGAAGACATTCAACGCATTTTTAGCAAAGATATAAATAGTAAAGTTGCTGTTCAAGCGAATGAAATAAAACATCTTCATGCCGATGTAGAAGACATGAAAAAAGATATTGAGGAGATAAAAAAATCTTTAGCTAACATAGATAAGGTATTATCAGAAGCTAGAGGTGGATGGAAAACACTTATGTGGGCGGCAGGTGCAGGAAGTGCTGTGACTGCTTTTTTAATTATGCTTCAACAATTTTTTTGGGGTAAATAATGGATGATAAAGAGCGTAGAGAACGTAAAAATCGCAAAAGAGAAAGAGAGTTAAAGGGAGGCAGATTATCAGAGACTGTTCGTAAAAGAATGTTGGCTGAAGATCCTGATGCACATGAAAGAGATTTTCCTAAAAAATATATGGAAACTAGGAAAAAAATATCTAATCAAGAAGGCGGAACAAAAGATGATAAACCAAAAGGTGGTGGACCAAAAGGTGGTGGTTCAGGTGGCGGAGGTGCTGGAGGTGTAGGATTTTTAAAGTTAGTAAGACCCCCATATAAAAAGATGAAAAATGGTGGTGAGGTGAAAAAGAAAAAGGGTCGAAGAGGTATGGGTTTGGCAAAAAGAGGCGGGGGTATAGTAGCGTGATAGAATATTATTTTGGAGAGAACCATGGCTAAAAAGCGTAGAGAAAGAAATTTAAGAGCAGCTTTGGCAACAGGTAAAATGAGTCCAAATAGTTCATTAGTTAGTGCGGCTGAAGGTTTAATGGAAGCTTTAGATAGGTTAAGAGCTTCTAGAATGACTCCTGAACAAGCTGAAAAATTTATAGAAAGAGAAAAACAAAAACGTGAAGATGAGAAAAAAGTAAGTAAAAGTATTAAAAGACAAGAGACTAAAATTGAAAAAGAATCTGAACGAAAACAGAAAAAACTAAGAGAACTTAGAGAAGATCCAGATAAAAGAAGAAGAAGTTCTGGAGGCGGTGGTGGTGGATTCGGAGCACTTAGAGGTATGGAATCAAATTTACCCGGTAGAAGAAAAATGGCAAAAGGCGGAGAAGTCGTAGCAAAGAAATCTAAGAAAAAGGGTAGACGAGGTATGGGAGCAGCGACTCGAGGTGGAGGAGCGGTAGCGTAATGGGAGCTCCTAAAATTCCTTTAATAGCTTACAAAGTGTTGGGTGGAGGTAATGTTGCTCAACTTCTAAAAGAAGGTAAGTCTGTCAAAGAGATAATGAAACTTGTTAAAGATAGAAAAGGAACAGACTTTGACTATGCAGAGTTTACCAGAGGGATTAAAAAGAAAAGAAGAGTAGGTGTTAATAAAAAAGTTAGAAAAGAGAAAAAAGAAGAGGCAATAAACAGAGCAAAAGTAAACGCGGCTAAGAAAAAACAAAGAATGGAAGAACTTTTTCCCGAAATAGATGAATTTGATCATCCCTTTGGAATTGATGATATAACTGATATTGGTTTGAAAGACGGTGGGTTAGTTTGTAAAAAACCCAGAAAGAAAGGCAGACGAGGTATGGGTGCTGCCACTAGAGGAGGAGGAGCGGTATCATAATGGCTACTACAGACGTAAGACAAAAAAGAGGTAAGAAAAAAACCACTAAGAAAAAATCAGGTTCTAAACCTACGAATCCTGCTTTGTATGCTCGAGTAAAAGCGGAAACAAAGCGTAAATTTGATGTTTATCCATCAGCTTATGCTAATGCTTATTTAGTCAAAACGTACAAGAAAAGAGGAGGGGGCTACGCATAATGTCTCTTAAAGAATGGTTTGGTAAAGGACCTAAAGGAGATTGGGTAGATATTGGAGCTCCTAAAAAAAAGGGAAAATATCAAGCTTGTGGACGCAAGTCTGCCAAGAGCAGCAAACGTGGTTATCCGAAATGTGTGCCAAGAGCAAAAGCAAAATCAATGACTGCGGCACAAAGAAAGTCAGCAGTACAAAGAAAGAGAGCCGCTGGTAATCCAGGTGGCAAACCGACTAATGTAAAAACTATTTTAGGAAAAAAACGTAATGTCCGTAAGAAAAAGAAATCCTAGAATACCTAGAAAAGAAGGTCAACCTGCTAAATCTAAGAAACATTCGGATTTGTATACAGATGAAAATCCAAAAGGTACAATAAGAGGATTAAAGTTTGCTACGAAAGAAGACGCAGTAAAAAGTGTGACCAAAATTAGAAATAGTGGTAAATCAAAGGCACATAAGATACAGGCCGCTGTTGCAATGGAACAAAGGGCTAGAGTTATGGGAAAAAAAGATGCTGCTAGTGTTTACAGGAAGTATATTAACAGTGTGAAAGCATAAATTTTTAAGGAGAAAAACATGAATGTAAGTCCAAGAAAAAGAATGGCTATGGGAACTACAATGGCTAAAGGAAAAGCTAAAGGTGGTGCTGTAAAAGCTAAAATGGCCAAAGGTGGTGCTGTTAAAACTAAAATGGCTAAAGGTGGTGCTGTCAAAAAGATGATGGCTAAAGGTGGTGCTGTCAAAAAGATGATGGGCGGTGGCATGATGAAAAAGGGTTTTGCTAAAGGTGGTGCAGTAAAAAGAAAGATGAGTTAATGGCTTATCTTACAAGCAATATTCCATATACTAAGGTTTGGATTAGAAAAGAATTTACACATGGACATCAAAAATACCACGGTGAATTTTTGCACGGACTGGCAGTCGCGGTCACAACAATGCCCGACAGATGCCTTAGTTTTCAGATCATTTTCACCGGATGTGAAACAGACGGAACAGAAGAACCGAATGTCACCGGAGGAGCAATGTGGGCTCGTATGCCAATCACAGCCCTCTGCGGAGACATCACATTCGATGACTGGCCTGAAAGAATGGAAACACACCTTGCTCAACCTTGGGATTGTCCATCACACCATCACACAGTTTTGGAACTTCAGAGGTGTAAACCATCTCCCTGGTTATGTAAGATTGACGGAGATTTCTATAGTGGACGGTATTTATTCACTATCGACTATACCGAAAGTGAAATCGCAGATTGTCCAGCCCAACACAAACAGAGTCATGTTATTGTGTTAACTGAAGGAAAATGGGAAGGCAATATGGTCGCTTTACCGAATAACAGGGTTAGGGTTACTTCCCCTGCATTATGGGCTACTGGAGAAGGTGCTCCAGACTTTCGCCCTAGTCAACATACGCATTGTGCAGAACAGGATGACAGTTACATGGATCCTGATGTAACATTTAATAATCTCTATAGTGAGGAAGAAAATGGCGATTTCAAGAAAACAAATGCCAAAACAACTAAAAGGAAACAGAAAGCCAATACCAAAAGGAAATAAAGGTTTGGCTAAGTTAAAAAAAGTAGCTCCTCAAGTTGTTGCTAAAATGGGCTTCAAGAAAAAAGGTGGTCTTGTAGAAGGTATAAAAAAACTTAAAAGATCACAAGGTTCTTCGCCTGAGGGAGAGGTAAGTCCTCGCATGAAAAGAAGAATAGATCAAAAAATAAAAGAAGAAAAAGCAAAAAAAGTAGTACCTAAAAAGAGAAAACCTGCGAAACCTGCGAAACCTATGACTCCTCCTACAGCTAGACCTACGAAACCTCGTGGAAGAACAGGCAAACCAAAATTTAAGGGAAGGGTGTATAACATTTAATGGCTACCTCAAATACAACTAATTTTGATTTAAACGTAGACGATTTAATTGAAGAGTCTTACGAGCGTTGTGGTATGCGTATGACTTCTGGTTATCAGTTAAACTCTGCTAGAAGATCTCTTAATTTACTATTTCTTGATTGGGCAAATAGAGGATTAAATCTTTGGACAATTGAACAAGCTACCATATCTTTAACAGCTTCTACCACTAGTTACAATTTAGGAACTGACATAGTAAATGTTTTAACAGCAGTTATAAATGATACAAACGACATCGCAATAGACAGAATAAGTAGGGCAGAGTATTTAAATCTTCCAAACAAGTCCACAGAGGCAAGACCCGCACAATACTATGTTGAAAGAACAAATGTTCCTAAAGTTTTTTTGTATCCTACTCCTGACAAAGCATATATTTTTAAATACTACAGAATAAGACGTATACAAGATCCTGGTAACTATACAAACACATTAGACGTAAACTTTAGGTTTCTTCCATGTTTATCGGCAGGATTAGCTTATTATTTATCTTTAAAATTTGCACCCGATAGAACAGCCGTTTTAAAAACTCTTTATGAAGAAGAGTTTGCTCGAGCTGCCGCTGAGGACAGAGATACGGCTAGTGTAAGTTTTGTTCCACAGGTAGGAGCATAAAATGTCTGGGTATGCTTCAGGAAAGTATGCATACGGACTATGTGACGTTTGTGGGCAGAGATTTTTTTACCAAGATCTTAAAAAAAATTGGAAGGGGTTTAAAGTTTGTCCTGAAGATTACGAGCCAAAGGAACCTCAATTAGAACCTTTAAGGTTTAACTCAGATGCAATTGCTTTACATGAGCCTAGACCTGATAGAGAAGAGCCTTTGGAAGTTTTTATTGGAGGAACTGGAGACACAACTTTTGAATCTGACGGTATGCAACCTAAATCTGATGCAAAAACTATAGAGCTTTCTGGATCAGTAGGAACAGTTACGGTGACAATAACATGAATTATAGTGAACTTTTAACTAATTTAAGAAATTACACTGAGGTGGATAGTAACGTGTTTACGGACGCGGTAATTGACACTTTTATAACCTTTGCGGAAAACAGAATATTAAGAGAAATAGATTTAGATGTTTTCAAAGAAGAAGTATCAGCAAACATGACATCTGGAAATCGTTTTCTATCTATGCCAACAGACATTTTGACTCATCGTTATATTATGTTTACAGATGGTAATGGCGATCAAGTTTTTTTAGAATTTAGAGATCAATCTTTTATGAAAGAGTATTGGCCTAATTTTTCAAATACATCAACTCCTAAATATTACGCTGTTTTTGATGAAGATACGTTTTACATTGCTCCTACACCAGATCAAAGCTATGTCACTCAATTAGGTTATATAAGAAGACCTCTTCAATTGTCATCAACAAACACCACTACATGGATAAGCACAAATGCTCCTGAGGCACTCTTCTATGCAGTTTTGATTCAAGCACATAGTTATACAAAAGGACCTCTAGAGATGCTTCAATATTTTGAAAAAAGTTATGGTCAAGCAATTCAAGGATTAGGAGTTGAGCAACAAGGAAGAGGTAGAAGAGATGAGTATAGAGATGGAGCTTTAAGGATTCCTATAAAATCTGTTTCTCCTGGTCCTTAATTACTATAAAATTTAGTTTTAAGGGGAACATTTTATGTTTGAAGTAAAAACAGGAAATATTTTAAGTCCTATGGTAAAGACTAGCGTAGACGGAGGTTTGTCTATGGAAGACTTATCTGAAGCCTGTGTTTCAAAAATTATATCTGTTTCAGAAACAGCTTCTCCTGAAATAAAAGAACAAGTTTATTTTTTTCAAGATAAATTAAAAAATTTAATTTATCAATTTTTAAAAAATGCAGCAAAATCTGAAAGAGATACTTGCATACAATTGTGTATAAGAGGAGGTGAAGAAAACGCTGCAAATTTATTAAGGAGATTATAATGGCAATTACTCAGGCAATGTGTACGAGTTTTAAGCAAGAACTTTTAACTGGCACACACAATTTTACAAATGGTCAAGATACTTTTAAATTAGCTCTGTTTACAAGTTCTGCTAATTTAGATGCTGCTACTACTGCCTTTTCAACTTCAAACGAGGCTTCTGGAACAGGATATTCTTCAGGTGGCAATAGTTTAACAAATCAAACACCAACTACTGGTGGTACGACTGCATTTGCTGATTTTTCTGACACTGATTTTACTAGTTCTAGTATCACAGCAAGAGGAGCTCTTATCTACAATTCATCTAAAAGTAACAAAGCAGTGTGTGTTTTAGATTTTGGATCAGATAAAACATCTTCAAACGGAACTTTTAGTATTATATTCCCTGGTGCTGCGGCTAGTACAGCGATTATTAGAATTGCTTAATGGGAGAGTAAAATGGCTTTAATACAAGCAGATAGAGTAAAAGAAACTTCCTCTACAACAGGAACTGGAAATTTTACTTTAGCGGGAGCAACTACAGGATTTCGTAGCTTTAATGATAGTGTTGGTAGTGCAAATACTTGTTACTACGTTATAACTGATAACACAGATTATGAGATAGGTTTAGGAACTCTTAGTAATTCTGCCACTTTAGCTAGAACTACGGTTATAACATCTTCTAATTCTAACAGTGCAGTAGATTGGGGAGCAGGTACAAAAGATGTTTTTACTACATATCCTGGCACAAAAGCAGTAATACAAGATGCTAATGGAGAGGTTTCATTAGGAAGTGCTTTAGGTGTTTTTGGAGCAGTTTCAGTGGGTGGAACACTTGCTGTAACAGGGGATACAGATGTTGCTAATCTCTCAGCTAGTGGCACATTTGATGTAGCAGGAACAACAAACCTTGCAACAGCTACAATCACAGGAACTTTGGCTGTAAGTAGTAATGCTTCTGTAGGAGGTACATTTAAAATTACAGGTGGTGTTTCTGCAAACTCTACATTAAATGTAGGTGGCAACGTCTCTGTAGATGGAACACTTAATGTCGAAGGGGATATTAAAAACAATGCAGGAAATTTAACTTTAGCTGCTACTACTTATATTGTTGAAGTAAAGGGTGGTGGTTCTACAGATGCTGAACTTAAACTTAATTGTAGAAGTAACTCACACGGTCAAACAATAAAATCACAAGAACACTCAGCAGGAGTAACAAACACCATGTTGTTACCTAAAGGTGCTAATTCTACATTAGTATCTGAAGTAGGAACAGCAACTTTAACGAATAAAACTATAGATGCTGCTGTTAGCGTTAGTGCAACAGGTGCATTAAATATAGGAGGAGCTATAACTGGTTCTTCTACAGTATCAGATCAAGATGGTAATTTAAGAGACATACCTGTAAGTCAAAATAAATCAGGAGATTATACTTTGCAAATATCTGATGCAGGTAATCAAATTACAGTAAATTCATCTAATGTTGTTTTAACTGTTCCAGACAGTGTTTTTGATGTGGGTGATATTATATCTATAGTTTCTGTAAACGGCTGCACGGCTACATTAGCCTGTACTGCTATCAATGCAGTTAAAGCAGGAGACTTAGCAGCAACTGCTTTACATACCTTAGATGCAAACGGAGTTGCAAGTATCTTGTTTAGTTACACGGCTGATTTAGCTGTTATAACTGGAAATATTTCATAATGACAGGCGTACATCAATTATTATTTTCTAACTTTTCTGTTGCAGCAGGAGTAAGTAATGTTGTAGTTGTTGAAAGTTTTTTAGGTGATACTGTTTGGACTTGCCCTGTTGGCGTTACAGAAATTGATTATCTTGTAGTTGCAGGAGGAGGTTCTGGTGGAACACAAGGTTCACAAAACTTTGGTGGTGGTGGAGGTGCAGGTGGTTTTCGTACTGGTACAGGAATGGCAGTTAGTGCAGGTACAGACTATGCCATAACCATAGGAGCAGGGGGAACTGCGCCAACTTTTGTTGGAGGTGGTTCAACAAGTGGGATGCAAGGTGAGGATTCTGTTTTAAATACAGTTACATCTAAAGGTGGTGGTTTTGGTGGTTCATTTGGGAGTATTTCAAGTGCAAATGGTCAAGACGGTGGTTCTGGCGGAGGTGGTGGCGGTGTTTATGCGCCTCCGGGACCCTCTTCTGGAGATGGTACGGGTGGTAGTGCAATTGCAATAAGCCCCATAAGTGGTGAAACTACATCATCACAAGGTAATTCTGGAGGTGACGGAAGGCATCAAAATGGTCAATACGTTGCTTGCGGTGGTGGTGGCGGTGCAGGAGAAGCAGGCGATGATTATAATCCTAGTAGTGCGCCTGCTGCGGTAGGTGGAGCAGGTGGGTCTGGCTCTGTGTCATCACTCATAGGAGTAGCAACTACTTACGCAGGTGGAGGTGGAGGCGGTGCAAATAATGCAGCTAGCCCTGCCGCAGGGGGCACTGGTGGTGGAGGACAAGGTTCAAACAGTCAAGCAGCTACCGCAGGGACAGCAAATACTGGAGGTGGAGGAGGTGGAGGTGTTACAACTGCTCCTTCAAAAAGTGGTGGATCTGGAATTGTAATTATCAAATACACAGTACCTACAAGTTCCCCGTTAATATTTAGAGGCACAACAAAATGGATATGCCCAACCGGAGTATCTTCTGTAAATTACTTAGTAGTTGCAGGTGGTGGTGGTGGAGGTCACAATGGTGGTGGTGGAGGTGCAGGAGGCTTTAGAACTGGAACTGGATTAAGTGTAACTGCTGGAACAGATTATTCTATAACAGTAGGTGGAGGTGGATTAGGAGGAACCTCAAGCACTGTAAATGGAGATCAAGGAGACAATTCAGTATTATCTAGCATAACTTCTACTGGTGGAGGAGGAGGTGCAGGGAACAACGGCCCTACAAACACAGCTGCAACTACTGGTGGCTCTGGAGGTGGGGGTGGTCAAAATGTAACAGGCGGAGCTGGTGGAAACGCAGGAGGATTTACTCCTGCCGAGGGAAATGATGGTGGAGATTTTGTAGATAACTATTTTGCCGGTGGAGGTGGAGGAGCTGGTAGTGAAGGACAAAATGGAACAAACCCTAGTAACCCGGGGGGAGTTGGAGGCGGAGATGGAGGAAAAGGTGTTGAGTCTTCTTTAAGTGGCGCAGCAGTTGTCTACGCAGGTGGTGGTGGCGGTGGTTCTGGTGTTAATTCTCCTGCAGGAAGTGGAGGAAGTTTCCCATCAACTGTTAGTGGCTCTAAAGGAGGAGGTGCAGATGGTGGTGCTAATACTAATGTAAAAGCTGCTAATGGAACTCAATATACTGGAGGTGGTGGAGGTGGAGGTGGTTATGCTTCCCCAGGCCCAGGAGCCGAAGGTGGAAATGGTGGTGATGGAATTGTCGTAATAACTATGAACGGATAGAGGTATAAATGGAAATAAAACCAAAAGATAAAATTTATAGACTAACTGGGATTGATAGTGCTATGGAAATGTTACGTCCGGGTGCTAAATGGGAAATCTCTAATTTTACGTTTACTCGATGGGAAGACGACAGACCATGCCCCTCTATGGAAGAAGTTCGAGATGTACAAAAGAAAGCACGAGAGTTTGAAGATTCTATAAATACAATTTGGAAACCTGAACAAGAAAAAGAAATAGCAAAAATGCAAGGACATATCAATGGGGCATTGGATTGATAACTAATTCTTTATTCCCTACGGCAGTTACGTTTTTTCAGTACGGTGGAATAACAAAAAAAGAAACAAAATTTTTAGTTGAACAGAAAACAAGAGGCAACACAGGTAATACAACATCAATTGACAATAATATTTTAGAAAACAAAGAAATGAAAAAACTAAAACAGTTTATTGAGAAATCTTTAAAAGAATATTTTCAAAATATCTATGTACCTAAAAATAATGTTGAGCCTTATATAACTCAATCATGGTGCAATTATACAAAAGAAGGCCAGTTTCACCATAGACATGCACATCCAAATAGTTTTATATCTGGTGTGTTTTACGTACAAGCTGATAGAACAAAAGACAAAATTTATTTTTATAAAGATTGGTATAAACAAATACAAATACCTGCTAAAGAATACAACACTTTCAATAGTGAAAGTTGGTGGTTTGAAACAGGCACAAATGATTTAGTTATCTTTCCTTCTAACCTATCGCATATGGTAGAAAAAGTTATTGGCAAAGAAAGAATAAGTTTATCTTTTAATACATTCTTAAAAGGTTACATAGGTGAAGATAGAGAATTAACTGGGTTACATTTATGATCCCTAGTAGTATAAAAGATTATGTAAAAATTTATGATGATTTTTTAGATGCAAAATTTTGTAAAAATATATTAAACGAAATAAATAAAAATAACTGGCAAACACATATGTTTCGTACTTATCAATCAAAATTAATACAACATAAAAATGAATTATCTGTCAGTTGGAATGAAGGTAAATTTAAACAAAAATTACAAGATAAATTAT
>Ga0209232_1000085_pt1 | contig 56979 bp, 56 predicted proteins | sample ETNvirenome_2_60_FD_184066 | JGI IMG/M metagenome (GOLD analysis project Ga0209232, IMG submission 184066) | Marine viral communities from the Pacific Ocean - ETNP_2_60 (SPAdes) (version 2) | ecosystem: Environmental > Aquatic > Marine > Oceanic | place: Pacific Ocean | collected 2013-06-22 | reverse complement strand
GCGACCTTTGGTGACGCGCAGTTGCTGGATTTCCTGCCGATCCGGGTCAATGCGATTTCCCAGCAGCACGAGCAGATCGCCGAGCAAACCCTGGAACAGGCAATCCGCGCCATAGAGCAGGGCGATTACCGTCCCGGCGTGATCGCCATCGAACGTGAGCTGAAAGTGCGCCGCGGCTGACGCCCCTTGCGGGCGCTGCCGCACTGGCGGAAGCTTGTCGTCTTTCGAACACGCCCACCCTCCCAGATGAACATCGAACAGATCACCCAACGCCTGCACGCCATCCGCGACCAGAACGACTGGCAGCGCTTTCACAGCCCAAAGAACCTCGCCATGGCCGCCAGCGTGGAAATGGCCGAGCTGGTGGAAATCTTCCAGTGGCAGACCGAGGACGAGTCGCGCCAGCTCTCAGCCGACAAACTTGAGCATGCCGGTCAGGAAGTCGGCGACATCCTCATGTACCTGCTCTTGATGTGCAGCGAGCTGGGCATCGACATGGAACAGGCACTGCTGGCCAAGTTGGCCGACAACGAGCGGCGGTTCGCCCGATGAGCGACCGGCATTTCGACGAGCTGGCGACGCGCTTCGCCGAGAAGATCTACGGCGGCGCCAAGGGTGCGATCCGCCTTGCCGTGCTGCAGGCCGACCTGACGGAAGCCCTGCCGCAACGGCCACTGCGGGTGCTGGATATCGGCGCCGGCCTCGGCCATATGAGCCTGTGGCTGACCCAGCAGGGCCATGATGTGACCCTGGCAGAACCGGCAGAGCCGATGCTGGAAGGCGCGCGCAAACAGTTTGCCGCAGCCGGCCAGCAGGCAACCTTCATTCAGGCGCCCTGGCAGACAGTCGAAAGCCAGGTCGAGGGCCGTTTCGATCTGGTGATCTGCCACGCGGTGCTGGAATGGCTGGCCGAGCCCCAGGCGATCCTGCCGGTGCTGCATCGCCTGACATCGGCCGATGGCTGGCTATCGCTGGCCTTCTACAACCGCGACGCGTTGATCTACCGCAACCTGCTCAAGGGCCATTTCAAGAAGCTGCGCAGCCAGACCTATGCCGGCGAGCGCCAGAGCCTGACGCCTCAGCAGCCGCTGGACCCACGCGAGCTGGCGGCGCAACTCGCACCGCACTGGCAGGTCGAAACAACCAGTGGCGTGCGCGTATTCCATGACTACATGCCCGCCGATTTCCAGGCCCGCACCGAGCCTGCCGAACTGATCGAGATGGAACTGGCCTACCGCCGCCATCCGCAATTTGCCGGTCTCGGGCGCTACCTGCACTGGATGTGTCGGCCGCTCTGAGCCGACCGGGAGGTACCGATGTCGATCCGCGCCATGCTGCCGGTGCTCTGCCTGGGCCTTGCAGCCTGCCAGAGCCAGAACCCCTATACCGACGAATCTGCGCCGATTCCTCCGGCGCCACCGATCGAGCAGATCCAGTCACCGATCTATCCGGCGGCGCCAAGGGACTTTTCCAGCTACCAGAACTGGAGCTGGCAAGCACCACCGGCCGGCACCGCGTCGATCACCGGCGAGGAGCTGCAGGAAATGGTCGCCGGCGCGCTCGATCAACTCGGTTTGCGCCCTGCGCAGGCCGAGCGAAAGGGCGAGCTGTTGATCAGCGCCCGCGCCAGCAAGGAGACCCGCATTCGGCAGACTTACGATGATTACGGCCCGCATGTCGGCGTAGGCCGCTACGGTGGCGGCTACGGGTACGGCTCAGGTTATGGCGTCGGGACGAGCGTACCCATCGTGCGCAACTACGAGGAAGAGGTGCTCTCGGTGCGTATCGAGATGTTCGACGCGGCTTCCGGCCAATCGATCTGGAGCAATCGCGCCGAAGCACGTAGCGGCGGTAGCCGCGCCAAGCAACAGGATGCGCTGCGCGAGGCAGTGCAGCGGGCGCTGGCGGACTACCCGCCGCGCTGAGCGTGACGGCGATGCAGACTCAGCACCGCACCGAGGCCTAGACTGAACAGATTCCCCCCCCGGAGAACGATCATGTTGCGCTGCCTGTTGCTGATACCTCTGCTCTTCGCGCTAGCCGCCTGCCAGGGCCCACAGGTGCAGCGCGATTTCGATCCGACGCGGGATTTCTCGGCCTATCGGGCCTGGGGCTGGCAGGAACCGGCGCTGCAGTACCGGCCTGACGATCCACGAATCAAAAGCGACCTCACCGAACAACGCATCCGCGCGGCGATCGCCGAGCAGCTCGATCAGCAGGGACTGCGTCCCGCCACGGCCGGCAAAGCGGCGGACCTCAAGGTGCAGGCCTGGTACATCGTCGACCAGCGTACCCAGCAGTACACAACCACCTCCGGCGCCTGGGGCAATCCCTGGTACGGCTACTGGGGTGGGCCGATGTTCACCGACACCCGCACCATCGACTACCAGGTCGGCACGCTGCAGATCGACCTGTATGACGCCGCTGACGGCAAACTGGTCTGGCGCGGCAGCGCCGAGCAGACCCTGAGCAACCGCCAGGGCACCCCCGAGCAACGCGCCGGCAGAATGCGCGAGCTGGTGACACGAGTGCTGTCGCAATACCCGCCGCGCTGAGCCAAGCGCAGCGAACCGCTGTCCCGCTATGGCGAGTCGTATCCCGGCTCGCCATACTGTCGCGCCCTGATTCCGGAGATCCGAAATGCCTGCCGTTGCCTGGTGGTTACTCACCCTTCCGTTCATTGCCGGCGCGATGCTGCCCCTGCAGGCCGGAATCAACGGCCAGGTCGCGCGTCACCTCGGCAACGTGATGGGCGCGGCACTGCTTTCGTTCACCGTGGGCACACTGGCACTGTTCGTCATCGTGGCAGTCCAGCGCGATATCCCGGCGTTGCAGACGCTGAAGGGCCTGCACTGGTGGCACTGGTGTGGTGGGCTGCTGGGGGCCTTTTTCATCGCCACGGCCGCCTTCGCCGCACCGCGCACGGGAGCGTTGCTGTTTATGGCGCTATTGCTGGCCGGCCAGCTGTTCGTCGCCTTGCTGCTGGATCACTTCGGCTGGGCCGGCTTTCGCCAGTCCAGCATCAGCTTCGGTAAAGTCTCCGGTCTGCTGCTGATCTTCGCCGGCGTCTGGCTGATCCAGCGCGGCTAGCAGATGCGCGGCGGGCGTCACTCGTGCTCGAAGGCGTAGAACAGGTTGGGCTCGCTGACCAGGTATAGATTGCCCTGTGCATCGAAGGTCATCCCTTCGGCCTGCGGCACGCTGCGCTCCAGTCCGGCAAACCCGCTCCAGAGCGAGCGGAAGCTGACCAGCTCGCCCTCGGCATCGAGCTCCAGCATCATCTTCGCCTCGTCGCTGAGCAGCACCAGATGGCCGGTACGCTCGTCGAAGTGCACCGAGGACAGATCACTGGCCATGTCCAGCTTCTCGATCCAGGCCTCACGGTCGATGATCTTGATGTCCATGCCACCTGCCAGACTGCGCTTGATGCCCTGGATCTCGTAGAGCTTGCGCGGTGAATGCTCCTTGACCACGAACAGGCGATCACCGGCGCGGTCGTACCCGACGCCCTCGAAACCGGTATTGTCCGCGTCGTTTAGGGCCAGGGTAATGGAGCGGGCATCGGTACGCTGCAGCGGACCGGCAATCCTGGGAACCTGCACGATCACCAGCGACTGCTTACGCTCCTCGGTCAACACCAGCAGGTCATCACCCAGATAGGTCACGCCCTCTACGTCCTGGAACCCGCGCAGCGGGTAGCGCGCGAGGAAGCCGCCATCCTTGTCCAGCGCCAGCAGCTCTTCGGGGTTATTGACGACGCCCCAGAAATGATCGCGGCGTTCGTCATAGGTCAACCCGGAAAGATTGTCTTCCACTGTGGCCACCGGCAGCGCGTCGATCTTCACCCGGTATTCGGGTAGCCAGAGGCTGTGCCTTTCCCAGCTGCTTTCATGCCAGGTGGTTTTCAGCGTATAGAACAGCCGCTCGTCCAGATGAGTGGCGGTGACAACGTAGAGCAGGCCGAAAAAGACGCAGCCATAGGCCCAGGCGGGGCGCAGTGTCTTGATTCGTTCCAGGCGCGCTCTGGCAATGGCCAGCATCGTTGGTCTTCTCGTGCTGGGAATGGTAGGCAGGCTGCCTGGCGCTTGTTGCAGTTGCATGAAGGTCGGGAACGCATGATGCGCTAAGGACTCACAGCGACATTCCGACCGCCTCCTGCCCTGGTGGTTCCAGCGCAGCGCGGCCGTTCGGAACTCTCGGGCGCACTCGAGAGCCCAATGCCCAGAGCCGTGCTTGGGCACCGCAATCGAACGTTCAGGAGAGTGAGACATGCGGGTAGAAGGATTCTTCGAATGGCTGGGACAGGCGCTGGGCGCGGTCATACGTTTCATCGTCGAGGCGCTGGGCGACTTCTTCGGCCTGTTTGCCAGGGCCGGACACAATTTCCTCGAGGGGTTGTCGCGTACGCTGGGCATGGACCGCTCGCTGATCAGCCTGGTAGCACTGGCGATCGGCCTGATGTTGCTGGTTGCGGCGGTCCGCGCGTTCTTTCGCGGCTCGATCATCGGCGGGCTGATCTGGCTGTTCCTCGGGCTGTGGCTGCTGAGCTGGTTGATTCACTGACGCGCAGCCTAAAGCTCGGACTTTCCCTCTTTCATTGCATGCCACGTATAGTGCCGGGCCGTCCCGGAGGCCCGTAATGTCCAGCATGCTTGCCGCCTGGCGCCACGCCCCAACCCACAGCAAGGTGTGGGCGCTGGCGGCGCCGATGATCCTGTCGAACCTATCCGTTCCGCTGGTCGCACTGGTGGACAGCAGCGTGATCGGCCATCTGCCGCACGCGCATCAGCTGGGCGCAGTGGCGGTCGGCGGTAGCCTGTATACGCTGCTGGTGTGGGTGATGGGCTTTCTGCGCATGGGCACGACGGGCTTCGCCGCCCAGGCCGCGGGTCGCAACGACGGCGGCGCCCTTCGCCAGATCTTGTTACAGGGATTGCTGCTGGCCCTGGGTTTCGCGCTGTTGCTCGGGGTGCTCGGCGTGCCGCTGAAAGGCGCGGCCCTGCAGCTCATGCAGCCCTCGGCCGAACTGGACGAACTCACCCGTGATTATTTCCACACGCGGCTGTTCGGCCTGCCCGCGGCGCTGGCCAGCTATGCGCTGATCGGCTGGTTCCTCGGCACGCAGAATGCGCGCGCGCCACTGGCCATCCTGCTGACCACCAATCTGATCAACGTGGCGCTGGACCTGTGGTTCGTGCTCGGCCTCGACTGGGGCGTGACCGGCGCCGCACGCGCCTCGGTGATCGCCGAATGGAGCGGCGCGCTGCTCGGCCTGGCGCTCACCCGCAAGGCGCTGGCCCGCTATCCCGGTCGAGTCGATACCCGCGCGCTGCGCCGCTGGTTGAGCTGGCGGCCGCTGATGGCGGTCAACCGCGACATCTTCCTGCGCTCCCTGGCGCTGCAACTGGTGTTCTTCCTGGTGACTGTCCAGGGCACCCGGCTAGGCGATGCGACGGTCGCCGCCAATGCGCTGTTGCTCAATGGTCTGCTGCTGACCGCCCACGCCCTCGATGGATTGGCTCATGCCGTGGAAGCCTTGGCCGGACATGCCATCGGTGCCCGCAACCGCGACGCACTGCAGCGAGTGATGGTGGTCGCCGGGGGCTGGTCGTTGCTGGCCAGCGTCGCCTTCGGCTTGTTCTTCCTGCTTGGCGGCCATCTATTTATCCAGCTGCAGACCGACATTCCCGAGGTCCGCGCGACCGCGCTGATCTACCTGCCCTATCTGGCGGCGTTGCCGCTGATTGCGGTCTGGAGCTATCTGCTCGACGGGTTGTTCATCGGTGCAACCCGCGCGCGGGAGATGCGCAACAGCATGCTCCTGGCGGTAGGCCTGACGCTGCCACTGGGCTGGCTGCTGCAAGGGCTTGGCAATCACGGCTTGTGGCTGGCGTTTCTGAGCTTCATGCTGATGCGCGGCGTCTGCCTGGGCGTGCTCGCTCAGCGCCTGCAGCGCCGCGGAGCCTGGTTTAACATGGGCGCGCCGAGCACCACACACTCCGAAGGACACTGAACATGGCCTACGCCATCGCCGCCTACCTGCATTTTCTGGCGATATTCCTGCTCTTTGCCCTGCTGCTGCTGGAGCACCAGCTGTTCCGTCAGCCGCTGACGCTGGAGCGAGCGCGCAGCCTGTTCCGTATCGACATCGCCTTCGGTATCACCGCGGCGGCGGTACTGGCCAGCGGAGCGGCCCGGGCCATCCTCTATGGCAAAGGCCTGGACTACTACCTAAAGAACAACCTGTTCCACGCCAAGATCGGCCTGTTCGTGGTGGTCGCGGTGCTCTCCATCTATCCGACCCTGACGTTCCTGCGCTGGCGCCCGGCCTTGTCCGCAGGCCAGGCACCGATCATCTCGGACAGCAGCGCCAGGTGGGTCAAGCTGACCATCCGCCTGGAGCTGCTGCTACTCCTGCTGATCCCCTTGCTGGCGTCGCTGATGGCACGGGGCTTTGGCGTAATGCCCGGCTGACGCCGGGCTCGCGGCTCAAGGCGTCAGATAGGACGAGCGCGTCAGCCCCAGACGCAACGCGTCGATGTACTGGGTGCGCTCCTTGGCACTCAGCTTGGCGCTAGCGACCTTGTCGCGGTAATAGGTCATCAGCTCCTCGGGCGACAGGTGCACGTAGCGCAGCATGTCCTCGATGGTGTCGTGGGTCTCGATGCCCGCGTGGTAGTAGCTGCCGTCCTCACGCTGATAGACGTTCACCGAGTCGGTATCGCCGAACAGGTTGTGCATGTCGCCGAGAATCTCCTGATAGGCACCGACCAGGAACACGCCGAGGAAGTACTCCTCGCCAGGCGCGACCTCGTGCACCGGCATGCTGCTTTCGATGCTCTGCTCGTCGACGTAGTGCTTGATCTTGCCATCCGAGTCGCACGTCAAATCCTGCAGCACGGCGCGCCGCACCGGCTCCTCGCTCAGCCGCTGCAGCGGCACGATCGGCAGGATCTGGTCGATCGCCCAGGTATCCGGAAGGCTCTGGAATACCGAGAAGTTGCAGATGTACTTGTCCGCCAGCTTGTCGTTGAGCTCGTCGAGCACCGCCCGATGCGAGCGCTGACGGGCCTTGAGCTGGTTGTACAGGCGTCGGCAGATGGCGAAGTAGCTCTGCTCGGCCAGTGCCTTCTGCGCCAGCGTCAGCTTGCCGGAGGCGTACTGCGCGCTGGACTCGCTCATGTAGTGGGTAGCGCGCCAGTAGGTCTCGGTGACCATTTCCGGGTCGGTCGGTCCGAGCAGGTCGGCCAGCGACTGCACGATCTCCGGCAGTTCGTCGTAGTTGTCGATCACCGGCAGCTCATCGTTGTGCCGCTCGACGTCGGTGACCTGCATGACCAACACCGCATGATGCGCCGTCATGGCACGCCCGCTTTCGGAGAAGATGTTCGGGTGCGGCAGCCCCTGTGCCTCGCAGAACTCCTTGAGCATGCCGACCACGGTACCGGCGTATTCGTCGATGTCGTAGTTGATCGAGCTGGCATTGCGCGAGTGGGTGCCGTCGTAGTCGACCCCCAGTCCGCCGCCCACATCGATGTAATCCACCGGCAGGTTCAACGCCCGTAGCTCGGCGTAGTAACGAATCGCCTCACGGAAGCCCTGACGATAGTCGGCCAGATTGGCGATCTGCGAACCCATGTGGAAGTGCAGCAAGCGAATGCCCTGGTCCATTTCTGCGGCGCGGAAGCGTTCGATCACCGAGAGCAGCTGCGCCGCGGACAGGCCGAACTTCGACCGCTCGCCACCGGTATCGGCCCACTTCGACGATGCCAGCGACGACAGGCGCACACGCAGGCCGACCTGCGGGGTCAGCTTGAGCTCGTTGGCCTCCTCGATCACCAGTCCGACCTCGGACTCCTTCTCGATGACAATGAATACCTTGTGGCCGAGCTTCTGGCCCATCAGTGCCAGGCGGATGAACTCGCGGTCCTTGTAGCCATTGCAGACAATGGTGCCGCCCTTCGGCGCCAGCGCCAGCACAGCCATCAGCTCCGGCTTGGAACCCGCCTCCAGGCCGATGGAAACGTTCTGCGTGGCAATGATGTTCTCTACCACCGCTTCCTGCTGGTTGACCTTGATCGGGTACAACGCGGTGTACTTGCCGGCGTACTCCATGCGCTCGATGTTGGCATCGAAGGCACCGGTCAGGCGCCGCACGCGGTCCTGCAGGATGCCGGGGAAACGCACCAGCAACGGCAGCGACAGCCCCGCCTCGCGTAATTGCTCGATCAGGCCGTTGAACTCGATCGGCTCGCCGCTCGGCCCTTGAGGGCGCACTTCGACATTGCCCTGGTCGTTGATTGCGAAATACCCAGCGCCCCAGTGGCGGATACCGTAGATGCTGCGGCTGTCGGCAGCGGTCCACTGGCTACCGTCGTCTTTACGTGTGCGTCGTACAGGCATCAAGGCCTCCCGGAAGAAATTGAGTGTTTCGCAGCGAGCAGAACCGCGCGGCGAAGGCTATGCGGCTTCGACAGCCGATATGCGGAAAATGGTGAAAATCGGTGGAGGTGTAACAGCGGTGCTCAGCCACCGGACTTCTTGGCCTTGAAGCCACGTTTGCTCAGCTCGTCGATCAGCAGCTGAACGTGATCGCCCTGAATCTCGATAACGCCATCCTTCAGCGCACCACCCGTGCCGCAGCGGCGTTTCAGCGCGCTGGCGAGCTCCTTGAGTTCGGTCTCGGCCAAGGGAACGCCACTGATGGTGGTCACCGTCTTGCCGCCCCGCCCCTTGCTCTCACGGCGCACCCGCGCAATGCCGTCGCCTTCGGGCAGAACGCTCTGTTTGCAGATGCAACTGCCCAGCGGTTGACTGCACTCGGGACAATGCCGACCGGCATCGGTGGAATAGACCAGCCCGCTCAGGCCGGCCAGGGAAGTGGTTTTCTTCGCCACACAAACCTCACTCGCCAATCTGGCTCTGCCTGGCAGAGCCGAAGTGCCGGCTAATTTACCAGCAATGCGAGTTGGTAGCAGAACAGAGTCCGGGCGACGCATATGAAACCCGGACTGCTCGTGAAACCGAAGTACCGCGAAGGGCCGATCAGCTCTTCTGATCGGCGATACGCCCGGCCGGTGCATAGGGCGATGGATCCACGATCGGCGCCTGCCCAAGCATCAGATCGACAAGCAGCTGACAGGACGCCGGCGCCAGCACCAACCCGTTGCGGAAGTGCCCGCAGTTCAGCCACAGCCCGTCGAAACCGGACACGGCACCTATATAAGGAACACCATCCGGCGAGCCGGGCCGCAAGCCCGCCCAGTGCTTGACCACCTCGGCATTGGCCAATGCCGGAAGCAGCTCGACCGCGGTCGCCTTGAGACTTTCCAGCGCATCTTCGGTGGGCGCCTTGTCGAAGCCGACGTCTTCGAGCGTACTTCCGACCAAGATATGCCCATCGCGCCGTGGAATCGCATAGCGCCGCTTGGCCAGCACCATGCTCGGCAGAAAGTCCTCGGCACACTTGTAGAGGATCATCTGCCCTTTCATCGGCTTGACCGGCAGCTCGATCCCCAGGGGCGCCAGCAGCTCGGCGCTCCAGGCACCGGCCGCCATGACAACCTGTTCGCCGCGCCATTCACGCTCGGCGGTTCGCACACCGACGATGCGCCGGCCTTCCTGAATCAGCGCCTCCACCGGGCTGTGCTCCACCACACGAACGTTCGGCATTCGCTGCAGCGCCTCACGCAACGCCGCTAGCAGACGGGGATTACGCACATTGGCGACGCCCGGCATGAACACCGCCCGCGAAAAACCATCGCCCAGCGCCGGAACAGCCGCACGAACCTGCTCCATCGGCACCGGATACAACGCCCGCCCCTGGCGCTCGGCCCAGGCAAGCGCCTCGTCTTCGTCCTGCAGATCCAGCCAGTAGAGGCCCGTTGCGTACACCTCGGGATCGATGCCGGTCTGCCGGAGCAGGGTCTGTCCCAGCTGCGGATAATAGTCTTGCGACCAGTGCGCCAGCGCCGTGACCGCCGGGCTGTAACGCCACGGGTACAGCGGTGAAACGATACCGCCTCCGGCCCAGGAAGCCTCGCGTCCCGCCTCACCTGCTTCGAGCAGAACCACCTCCTGCCCCGCACTCGCCAGCAAGTAAGTCGAAAGCAGGCCTATGACTCCGCCGCCCACCACTACCGTCATCTCTCTCGCCACATTCCCCCCGCCAGCTGGATCACATATCCATGCATTCAGTATTGACTTGTCGACTCGTTGCTCTACAACCAGTCTTTCGTTCATTGCAGGCCCAACAGCCACCACAGCAGAACGAAAGGCTCATTCGCCAGGATGGCGACACATGATAAGTGCAAAGGAACCGCACCATGCCGAACAAGGATCAAGGCTTTACGCTTGTTGAATTGCTGATCACGCTTGCGTTGTTAGCCATCGTCGCGAATATCGCCGTGCCGGCCTTCGACGGTCTGGTCACTCGCAATCGCCAGCAGGCGCTTATGGAACAGGTTTCATCTGTTCTGAATAACGCTCGTGCAGAAGCAATCCTGCAGCGCCGCATGATCGAGGTATGCGGCAGCAGCGATGGAAAAACTTGCTCACCCAGTTGGTCCAATGGCTGGCTCGTGCGCACCGCGGATCACCGGATACTGCAACTTACTCAACTGCCCAGTCATGATGCCTTGCGCTGGAGCGGCTTTCAGCAAGGCATCCGCTTTCACAACAACGGATCGAGCCCCATCAGCAACGGACGCTTCTACCAATGCCACGAACAAAAAGTGGCCTGGCAACTGGTTCTCAACCGCCAGGGCCGCCTGAGACAGGCAACCGCCGCCGAAAATACGGACAAAGCCTCGCTTTGCAGCCCGTGAGGGCCAGCGGCAAGCGTCGCCCTGCTTCAAAGCATGGCCCCGGTCACGCCTAGCAGGGTCCATAAGCCTGATAATCGCCCCGACAGCCGGTCATCCAGACAAACGCACCGGCCATCCCGGCATAGCGGACAAAGCGCCCAAGCCAAATCATTATCCGCTCAAGAAACTTAACGGAGCGCAACATGTCACGCCGCAGCGACATGCATGGATTCACCCTGATCGAATTGATGGTCACCATCGCCCTACTGGCCGTATTCATATCCATCGCGGTGCCATCGTTCGGCCGTTTGATCGAAAACAATCGAGTTACAGCCGCAGCCAATGAATTTCACGCACTGCTGAACTCCGCGCGCAGCGACGCCGTGACCAGGCGCACCAGCATCGTCGTAACCCAGAGCGGAGCAGTCTGGAGCAGCGACAACCGCAGCATGGAAATCCCTTCCAGCGTGACCGTCACGCCCAGCGTGACCAGCATCGCCTTCCATCCGAACGGCACAGCCACGGAATCCAGCACCAACTTCAAAAACAGCGACGACAGCCTCTCCTTCACCATCTCGACCAAGACGGTCGGCTTCGTCAGGAAAGTTCAGGACTGAACATGAACAGAGCGCACGACACTCGCGGCTTCAGCATGATCGAAGTCCTCGTCACCATCCTGCTGATCTGCATCGGCGTTCTGGGCCTCGTCGCCCTGCAAGGGCGCACCATCGCCTACACCCAGGATTCCGCCTTGCGCAACGCCGCCGCCATGCTCGCCGACGACCTGCAGGAGATGATGCGCGCCGACCTCGACAAGGTGATCGCCAACGGACTGCCACGGGGCTCGTCCGACTACTACAAGGCCAAGAACGCCGACTTCCCCGATCCGGCGGACGATTGCACCTCGCTGGCCAGCGCCAGCGCTTCACAGCGACTTGGCTGTTGGGCGGAAAAAGTCAAGGCGAACCTGCCTGGCGCGGAAGACCTTATGAACAGCGAGTTTCACATCTGCAGAACCAAGACCTCCGGTTCCTGCACAGGAGACGGCTCCACCATAGAGATCCAGCTCGCCTGGGCCGTCAAGGGCGGAGAATGCCTGGCCAGCAGCGAAGACGACGACGAAAACGACTATTGCACCTACTCGGTGCGTGCGGAGTTTTGAGCATGTTTCCAACACTTTCCCGAAACCAGCGCGGCCTGTCTCTGGTCGAGCTGCTGGTGGCCATGGCCCTCAGCAGCTTTCTGATCCTGGGCGTTACCCAGATATACCTCGACAACAAGCGCAACTACCTCTACCAGCAAGGCCAGGGCGAGAATCTGGAAAACGGCCGCTTCGCCCTGATGCTGATCGGCGAGCGCCTGTCCAAGGCGGGCTACCGGCGCAACCCCGCTCTCGCCATGGACGTAGCCTTTCCCACCCGAACCGTTGACGGTTGCGCCTTCGCGGCCGGGCAAGCCGTCGTTCGCGTGGATGACTCCACCCTGTGCCTGCGCTACCAACCCCGGGATGAAAACGAGACCAACTGCCTGGGCGACACCTTCAGCGGCAGCAGCGACCTCAGCACGCCTTATGACAGCGACACGACCCAGGCGCACTTCAACAGCGACGACATCATGGTCGAGAAATTCACCCTGGAAGACGGCGCGCTCAAATGCAATAGCCAAGAGCTGGTCAGCAACATCAAGGACCTGTACTTCGACTACGGCGTCAACGATGACCTCTATACGCTGAAGGTCGACACCTACACCGCCGCCCCCGATGCCGGCGACATCATCCGCGCCCTGCGCTACTCCGTGCTGCTGGCCGCCACACCAGGCAACCTGACCCAGGGTGTCGAAAGCAAGGTCTGCAGCAACCCGAACAACGAGGATGAAATCGGCGACTGGGAAAAGCTCACCGGCCACTCGCTCGCCTGTGAAGCCGGCAGGCTCTATCGAATGGTAAGCGGCAGTTCGACCCTGAGGAACCTGATGCCATGACTGTTTTCCCCCAACACCGCCAACGCGGCGCCGTACTGGTCATCGCTCTGGTCATGCTGCTGATCATCACCCTGCTGGGCGTCGGCAGCATGCGTGAAGTCGTGCTGGAAAGCCGCATCACCGGCAACCTGATCGAGCAGAAGAGGTTGCGCAACGCCGCGGAGTCGGCCCAGCGCGAGGCAGAAAGACGCATAGGCAGGGCGGCGACCATCGAAGACTGCTCCGTGGTCAGCGATATCCCGTGCTACCACGGCAAGGCCGATGACTACGACTACGACTTTTCTGTCGCGGAGAGCTACAGCGGCCTCGATGAAGCCACCACCCTGGAGCGCGACGCCCGCTGGTACATCCGTTTTATTGGCGGCCCCTACAACGCAGGGGGCGGCGGCACCAATGACGCCGGCAACGCCGGCGGCGCCCTGGCCGGCATAGAGACTGCGGAATCGGGAAGCAGCTTCTTCTACGAAGTCAACGCCCAGGCCTACAAGGACGGCGGCGAGGACGACAGCTGCGCCGCCGCCACCCTCTGCCTGACTTCGACCACCTTGCTTATCAAAGAATGAGTCGCCAGGAGACCGTTATGATCCCGCGCATTGCCCCCTTTGCCCTTGGCACTCTGCTTGGCCTCAATATCGGCCTGCCCGTAGCCTGGGCCGATAGCGGTTCTCTGTCGCAAACTCCGCTGTTCGTCAGCGAATCCGTCCCACCGCTGAACATGCTGGTCATGGGCCGCGACCATAGCCTGTATGCCCCCGCCTATGACAACACCTCCGACCTCGATGGCGATGGGGTCATCGACGTCGGCTACAAAGGTTACCTGCCTGCAGATAGCGGCGGTATCGACTATTTCGGCTATTTCGATTCGAACAAGTGTTATGAGTACACCAGTAATGTTTTCGTCCCCCATAGCGAAACCGCTGACAAGACCTGTAGCGGCAATCTGTGGAGCGGTGACTACCTCAACTACCTGACCACCTCACGTATGGATGCCCTGCGCAAAGTTCTGTATGGGGGCTACCGCTCGACCGAAACGGCAGCGTCAGGCAACAGTGCATCGAGAACTATTCTGGAACGTGTCTATATACGCCGGGACGCCCATACCTGGGGGTCCGAATACGAAAACGCCACTCAGAACGGTTACGACATCAAGAATTACACCCCCTTCTCCAGCGGGACGCGCCTTCTGTTCGCCAGCACCAGCCTGAGTACTAACGGAGCGCCCATGCTTCGCGTCGCGCGCGCGCAAACAGGTGCAAATAGAATCTGGGACTGGGTGGCTGCCGAAGTCACACAGGCTCGGGACCTTAATAATGTGCAGGACTACGTCGTCCGGGTCGAAGTGTGCAAAGAAGGATTACTGGAAGACAATTGCAAACGCTACAACGGCAAGAACTACAGGCCGACCGGGCTGCTTCATGACTTCGGTGACAGCGACACCATGTACTTCGGTTTGCTGACCGGCTCCTATACCAACAACCTTCAGGGTGGCGTGCTGCGCAAAGCACTCAGCTCATTCCAGGACGAGGTTAACTCCACTACCGGGCAGTTCGTATCTGCGACCAATGGTATCGTCAAAACCCTCAACACCTTGAAGATCGACGACCCCAGCAGCACCGGCAGCTACAACAATTGTGATACCGGCAACACCTTGGCCAATGGCAAATGCCGCAACTGGGGCAACCCCCTGGCCGAGATGATGTTCGAAACGTTGCGCTACCTGAGTGGCGCGAGCGCTCCGACTTCTAACTACTCCTACTCCGGCAGCAACGATGTCAATCTTGCCTTGCCCAAGGTCAGCAACTGGAGCAACCCTTACGCAGACGATGGCCTGGGGAAGCGCTGCTCCCGCCCGTTCATGACCGTCATCAGCGACGTCAACCCGAACTATGACTCCAGCCTCCCGGGCAACGCCTTCGGCGAAACCGCGCCCGCAACGACCACGGCGCTCGCGGGGCTGGACGTTTCGGCCCGGGGCCAAACCATCTGGAATACAGAAATTGGTGGAAGCAAAAACATCAACATCGGCCAGGTCGGCACGACTACCAGCGACTACGCCCCCACAGCCAAGTCGGCCTCCAGCTTTGGCAATATCCGGGGCTTGCCGGATGAACCGACCAAGGGCGGCACATACTATTCCGCCAGCGTTGCCTATTACGCCAATACCAACCCGATTACCAGCAAGGGTAATCAGCCGGTCAAGACCTACGCGGTAGCCCTGTCCTCCCCCCTCCCGGAAATACGCATGCCGGTGAACGGGAGTGACATCACCCTGGTGCCATTCGGCAAGGTGGTGACCGGCAACCCCGATGCCACCATGCAGATTACCGGCTTCTTCGTCGACTACATGAACAACATGCCTGGTCAGGATCAAGTTCTGGCGGTCAATGGTGGCCGGCCGCAAGCTCGCTTCCGCGTGGTATTCGACGATGCCGCCCAGGGCGCCGACTATGACGTGGACGTGACGGTGCAATATGACGTGAAGGTCACCGCCGACAACAGGATGGAAGTCGTTCTGACCCGCACCTATGCCAATGCCGGCTACCAGTCGCACATCGGTTACACCCTGGCCGGTGCTGGCGATGACGACGGCATCTACCTCGAGGTCTCGGGTGGCAACAGCAACAACTACCAGAAATACAGACTCGACACCCACCCCGGTCAGAAGCCTGGGAGCTGTAACCCAACATCCAAGGCAACATGCAATGGCTCGCTGGTAAGAGCAGACGGTACGCCAACTCAGGCGCGTTACTTTTCCCCCGGTGCTGGCTCGACAACCAACCTGGAAAACCCGCTCTGGTACGCAGCAAAATGGGGCGGCTTTGGCGACTTCAACAACGCTTCCAACAGTGTGCCAGAGAACGGCAAGTGGGACTCCGAGACCGCAGGCACCCCGGACAACTACTTCCTGGTAACCAACGCCTCGACCCTCAGGGAGCAGTTGACCAAAGCCTTCAACGCCATCACACAAGGCAGCAGCAGCGTCACCTCACCCACGATCAGCACGGAAGGCAGCAGTACGGCTGATGGCACCTTTGCCTATACCACCAGCTTCGATGTGGACCCCTGGAGCGGCACGCTGAAAAAGGTCAACACCAGGACTCCTGGAGAGGGCGATGGGGAATGGACTACCGACACGACGCTGACCAGCGCCGGCCGGAATATCAGATTCGTCCGCAATGGCACGTTGGCATCCTTCAACTGGGGCAATCTGAACGAGGCCCAGCAAGCGCTGCTCAACACCGCCCCAGACGGCACGACCGATACCCTCGGCGAATCACGCGTGAACTCTATCCGTGGCAGCAAGCTCGGCGACATCATCAACTCCTCCCCGCTGCTGGTCGCTGGCGCCAACTATTCCATCAGCAATGCCAACAACCTGGAAGGTAGCGACAGCTACGCCGCCTACAGGAGCGGGCAGGCAGGTCACTCCACGATCTACGTCGGCGCCAATGATGGCATGCTGCATGCCTTCGATGCCGTAACCGGCTCGGAACGCTTCGCCTTCATCCCCAGCGCGGTGATCAGGAACCTGCCGATACTCACGGTCGAGGACTATGGCCAGGAAGGTGGTACTCCGCACAAGTATTTTGTCGATGGCTCTCCCGTAGCCCGAGACGTCTACTACGACGGTCAGTGGCACAAGGTGCTGCTCGGCAGCCTGGGCGCTGGCGGCCGCTCCGTCTTCGCCCTGGACGTCACCGACCCGAACAACCCCGAGTTGCTCTGGGAGTTCAGTAACGAGGATGACGAGGACATGGGCTACAGCGTTCCCACGCCGGGTATCTTCCGCCTGCACAATGGCGACTGGGCCGCGCTGGTACCCAACGGCTACGACAGCGGCAGCAGCAACGCCGTGCTGTTCGTGCTCGACATCAAGACTGGCGAGATCATCGCCAAGCTGGCCGCTGAACCGGAGCTGGCAGAAGGAGAAACCATGGACAGCCTGGCCAATGGCCTGTCTCGCCTGATGGGGTTCGATATCAACAACGACGGTATCGTCGATTACGCCTATGCCGGCGACCTGCTCGGCAACCTGTGGCGTTTCGACCTGATCGACACAGGCGCAGACAATCCATTCACCGACAGTGCGACTGCAGCGGACTTCAAGGTCTCCTTTGGTGGCGCACCGCTCTACGTGGCCCGTAACGCTGCTGGTGAGCGCCAGCCGATCACCGCGGCGCCACTGCTGACCCGGCATCCGAGTGGCCTGGGCTACATAGTGACCTTCGGCACCGGGCGCTACCTGACCGCCCTCGACAAGAGCAGTACCGACCAGCAAAGCCTGTACGGAATCTGGGATCGCAAGACGGCCGGGGAATCCACCGGCAGTTCGCCGAGCAGCAGCAAAAGCCGCGGCAATCTCGTTGCACAGGTATTCACCGAAACGACCTTCAATGGCATGAAGGCATACAGCCTCAGCCGGAACACCATTGGCTGGTACGACGGCGGAGGCACAACCGATGGCAATGTCGCCAAGTGGGGCTGGTATATCGACTTCCCCGAGGACGGCGAGCGCCTGGTCTACAACATGCGCATGCTGGGCAACACTCAGTTGCTGACCACTATCACCCCGAGCGAAGACGCTTGCGAGGCAGGGCTGACCGGTACCGCCTACGGAATCAATTCGACGACCGGCGGCGCTACCCTCTACTCGACCTTCGATCTGGATGGCGATGGCGCGTATGACGAAGGGTTTTCCGGCTTCGTCTACGACGGCGGCGACTTCAGCATCTCCAGCGGCAGCATCTATGTGAACGATGGCGACGGCGCCAGCGGCGTCGAGGATTACGCCGTGAATGCCGGCCTAACAGAAGGCCGCCAAACCTGGCGGCAACTGCCTACGAAGGAATAAACCAGTGCTCAACAGCCCCTACCGCAGCCAGAACGGTTTTACCCTGATCGAGCTGATGATCACCGTAGTCATCATCAGCATCCTGGCCTCGATCGCCTATCCGAGCTATCAGGAGTTCGTCAAACGCGGCAACCGCACTGAAGGCCAGGCGTTCCTCAGCGAGGTTGCTGCCCGCCAGGAGCGTTACTTCGTGCAGAACAATGAGTACACCGATGACGTGGACAAGCTCAACCTGAAGAATGGCAGTACATCGGAAACTGGAAAATATGAGTTGTCTATCGACGAAAACGACGGAGACGGCGGCTACACCCTCACTGCGGAACAGCAGTTCAACGACACTGCTTGCGGCGACCTGACCCTGACCGCAACAGGCATAAGAGGTGTTACTGGCAGCAAGGCCGCAGCAAATTGCTGGAAATGATCAGGGGCAACGTGCGGAATGCCGCAAAACCCGACTACACCGGCGGCTAATCCAGGCTACAGACTGAAAAGCCCGGCCCAAGGACCGGGCTTCTTATTACAACGCTTTAACCCGCAACTCCTTCGGCATCGAAAACGTCACGTTCTCCGGCCGCCCTTCCAGTTCATCCATACCTTTGGCGCCCCACTCGCGCAACTGATCGATCACTCCACGCACCAGCACTTCAGGGGCCGAGGCGCCGGCGGTGATGCCGATGCGAGAGTCTTCGGCGAACCATTCGCGCTTTAGGTCTTCGGCGCCGTCGATGAGATAAGCCGGCGTGCTCATCCGCTCGGCGAGTTCGCGCAGGCGGTTAGAGTTCGAGCTATTCGGGCTGCCCACGACCAGAACCACATCGCATTCATCGGCCAGTTGCTTCACCGCATCCTGGCGATTCTGGGTGGCGTAGCAGATGTCATCCTTGCGCGGGCCGCCGATGCTTGGGAACTTGCTGCGCAGCGCGTCGATGACACGGCTGGTGTCATCCATGGAGAGCGTTGTCTGGGTGACAAAGGCCAGCGCCTCGGGGTCGCGTACTTGCAGCTGGGCGACGTCTTCCTCGTCTTCAACCAGGTAGATCGCGCCACCGTTGCGCGCATCGTACTGGCCCATGGTGCCTTCGACTTCCGGGTGGCCCTGATGACCGATCAGGATGCACTCACGCCCATCACGACTGTACTTGGCGACTTCCAGATGCACCTTGGTCACCAGCGGACAGGTGGCGTCGAAAACCTTCAAACCACGCTTCTCCGCCTCCAGCCGCACAGCCTGGGAGACGCCATGGGCACTGAAGATGACAATGACATCGTCCGGCACCTGGTCCAGCTCTTCGACGAAGATCGCCCCACGCGCACGCAGGTCTTCGACCACGAACTTGTTGTGCACCACTTCATGCCGCACATAGATCGGCGGCCCGAAAACTTCCAGGGCCCGGTTGACGATTTCGATGGCGCGATCCACACCCGCGCAGAAGCCGCGAGGGTTGGCGAGTTTGATTTGCATGGTAAATCTCGGCACGCGAAGGCTTGATGACGGGTGAGTGTAACGCGATACGGCACAGGCGTTCTCTGACGCCCTGTATCGGCCAGCGGGAGGGAAGCAATCCTCCCGGCTGGCCAGCTCCGGTTACACCGGTTTGACGTCGATGATCTCGACCTCGAAGGTCAGGATCTTGCCAGCCAATGGATGATTGAAGTCTACGGTGACCTGACTCTCGTCGAACGCCTTCACCACACCCGGCAGCTCGGTACGCGCCGCATCCTGGAAGCTCACCATCAAACCCTCCGAGAGCTCCATTCCTTCGAACTGGCTGCGCGGCATGACCTGCACATTCTGCGGGTTGACCTGGCCGAAGCCCTGCTCCGGAGCAATCTGCAGGGTGCGCTTGTCACCGGCCTTCAGCCCGTAGAGCTGCTGCTCGAAGCCTGGCAGCAGGTTGCCGTCACCCACCTTGAAGGTTGCTGGCTTCTTGTCGAACGTGCTGTCGACCAGCTCGCCCGTTTCCAGGCCAAGCGCGAAATGCAGGGTGACTTCCTTGTCCGGCCCAATGCGCTGTTCAGTCATGTGCAGCTTCTCCGGTCTTGTTGCCCTTGAACATGTCCAGCGCCAGCATGACGGCACCGACAGTGATGGCGCTATCGGCGATATTGAACGCGGGGAAATACCAGCGGTTCTGCCAATGCACCAGAATGAAATCGACTACATGGCCTAACACCACGCGATCATAGAGATTGCCCAGCGCGCCGCCCAACACGAGCGCCAACGCTACTGCCAGCCAGGTTTCGCTTGCTTTCAGCCGCTTCAGCCAGACCACCAGCACAACACTGACGCCAACTGCGATCACCGCAAACAGCCAACGCTGCCAGCCGCCATGATCGGCAAGGAAGCTGAACGCCGCCCCCGTGTTGTAGGCCAGCGTCCAGGCGAAGTAGCCCGGAATCACGTCGACCTTCTGGTACAGGCTGTAGTTGGCCTCAAAGTAGTGTTTGGTCGCCTGATCGAAGGCGATCACCAGCACACTGAGCCACAGCCAGGCGAGCCGACCGAAACGCGCACTCATTGCACAGCCTCCGGCTCGCTGATCGTCCGGCGCACATCACGCATAGTGACGAACCTCACCAGCGCCTTCGATATTCTCCACACAGCGACCGCAGATGTCCGGATGCTCGGCATGCGTACCAACGTCCGGCAGATGGTGCCAGCAACGACCGCACTTGCTATGTCCGGTCTTGCGGACCACCAGCTTGAGGCCGGCCAGCTCGCTCTCCACGGCCTCGGCTGGGGCCTGAGCCAGTGGTGCGATATCTACGGCAGAGGTGATCAGCACGAAGCGCAGCTCGTTGCCCAGCTTGGCCAACTCCGCAGCCAGCGCGCCTTCTGCATACAGCGTGACTTCCGCCTGCAGATTGCCGCCAATGGTCTTGGCCGCACGCTGGTTTTCCAGTTCCTTGTTCACCGCGGTCTTGACCGCCATGACCTTGTCCCAGAAAGCGCGATCCAGCTCGGCTTCCTGTGGTAGCGCGGTCAGGCCCGTGTACCAGGTGTTGAGCATCACCGACTCATTACGCTCGCCCGGCAGGTACTGCCAGATCTCCTCGGCAGTGAAGGCCAGGATCGGTGCTATCCAGCGCACCAGCGCTTCGGCGATGTGATACAGCGCGGTCTGGCAAGAGCGACGCGGCAGGCTGTCGGCACCGGTGGTGTACTGACGGTCCTTGATGATGTCGAGATAGAAGCCACCCAATTCCTGCACACAGAAGTTGTGCACCTTCTGGTAGACGTTCCAGAAGCGATAGGTCGTATAAGCCTCTTCGATCTCCTGCTGCAGCAGCAGCGCGCGGTCGATGGCCCAGCGGTCCAGGGCGATCAGCTGATCATTCGGCACCATGTGCTGCGCGGGATCGAAGCCGTCGAGATTCGAGAGCAGGAAGCGTGCGGTGTTGCGGATACGACGGTAGGCATCGGCGCTGCGCTGCAGGATCTGCTTGGATACCGCCATTTCGCCGGAATAGTCGGTGGCCGAGACCCACAGACGCAGGATGTCGGCGCCCATGCTGTCGGTAATTTCCTGCGGCGCGATGACGTTGCCGAGGGACTTGGACATCTTGCGGCCGTTCTCGTCCACGGTGAAGCCGTGGGTCAGCAGGCCCTTGTAAGGTGCATGCCCGTCGATGGCTGCGCCGGTCAGCAGCGATGAATGGAACCAGCCGCGATGCTGGTCGGAGCCTTCCAGATAGAGATCGGCACGCGGGCCGCTTTCGTGACCCATGGGGTGCGAGCCGCGCATCACATGCCAGTGGGTGGTGCCGGAATCGAACCAGACATCGAGGGTGTCGGTGATCTTCTCGTACTGCGCCGCTTCTTCGCCAAGCAGCTCCGCCGCATCCAGCTTCGACCAGGCCTCGATACCGCCCTGTTCGACGCGCTGCGCCACCTGCTCCATCAGCTCGACGGTGCGCGGGTGCAGCTCGCCACTTTCCTTGTGCAGGAAGAACGGGATCGGCACGCCCCAGGTGCGCTGGCGCGAGATGCACCAGTCCGGGCGCCCGGCGATCATGCCGTGCAGGCGCGCCTGGCCCCAGGCAGGGACGAACTCGGTCTGCTCGATGGCATCCAGTGCACGGCGGCGCAGCGAGCTGCCGTCATGGGCAACCTTGTCCATGCCGACAAACCACTGCGCCGTGGCGCGGTAGATCAGCGGGGTCTTGTGCCGCCAGCAGTGCATGTAGCTGTGCTGGATCGACTCGTGCTTGAGCAGCGCGCCAACCTCGGCGAGCTTCTCGACGATCGCCGGGTTGGCCTTCCAGATGAACTGGCCACCAAAGAACGGCAGGTCGGAGACATAGACACCGTTACTCTGCACCGGGCCGAGAATGTCGTCATTCTCCATGCCGTAGTGCTTGCAGGAGCGGAAGTCGTCCTCGCCGTATGCGGGCGCCGAATGGACGATACCAGTACCGGCACCGGTTTCCACGTAGTCGGCCAGATAGACCGGAGCGAAGCGCTCGTAGAACGGATGACGGAAGCGGATCAGCTCCAGCGCCTTGCCTTCGCAACGGGCGATGATTTCACCAGCCAGACCGTAGCGCTGCAGGCAGGACTCGACCAGTTCCTCGGCCAGCACCAGCAGGCGCTCGCCGGTGTCGACCAGCGCATAGACGAACTCGGGGTGCACGTTCAGTGCCTGGTTGGCCGGAATGGTCCAGGGCGTGGTGGTCCAGATCACGATGCTGGCAGGCTTGGCCAGATTCGGCAGACCGAACGCAGCAGCCAGCTTGTCGGCATCCTCGACTTCGAAGGCGACGTCGATGGCATCGGATTTCTTGTCCTGATATTCGACCTCCGCCTCGGCCAGCGCCGAACCGCAGTCGAAGCACCAGTTCACCGGCTTCAGGCCCTTGAAGACGAAGCCGCCCTCGACCATCTTCGCCAGGGCGCGGATCTCACCGGCTTCGTTGGCGAAATCCATGGTCTTGTAGGGGTTGTCCCAGTCGCCCAGGACGCCGAGGCGGATGAAGTCGGCTTTCTGCCCTTCGATCTGTTCGGCCGCGTAGGCACGGCAGCGCTCGCGGGTCAGATCGGCCGGCTGGTTCTTGCCGAAGGTGGTCTCGACCTTGTGCTCGATCGGCAGACCGTGGCAATCCCAACCCGGCACATAGGGCGCGTCGAAACCAGCCAAGGTACGCGAGCGGACGATCATGTCCTTGATCACCTTGTTCACCGCGTGGCCAATGTGAATATTGCCGTTGGCATACGGCGGGCCATCGTGCAGGACGAACTTCGGGCGACCTTCGCCGATCTGCCGCAGCTTCCGGTACAGGTCAATGCTGTTCCAGCGCTGCAGAATCTCCGGCTCGCGCTGTGGCAGACCGGCCTTCATCGGAAATGCCGTGGACGGCAGATTGAGGGTCGCTTTGTAATCGGTCATTTCAGTCCTGACTCGTCATGAGGGGTGAAGCCCGCCAGTAATCGCGGGCAGCGGCGATGTCGGCTTCGATCGCCGTCTTGAGCGCCTCCAGCGAGGCGAAACGCTGCTCGTCGCGCAGCTTGCGATGGAAGGTGACCTGCACCAGACGCCCATACAGGTCGCCCTGATAATCGAGCAGATGCACTTCCAAGTGTGGTTTACCGTCACTTTCGACCGTGGGTCGCATGCCGATGTTGGCGACACCGGCAAGCGACTTGTCGTCCAGCTCGAAACTGACCAGGAACACGCCACTCAGCGGCGTGTTGCGACGCTTGAGCTGGACATTGGCGGTCGGCGCGCCGAGCTGCCGGCCCAGTTTCTGCCCGTGCATGACCCGGCCGGTGATACCGAACGGTCTGCCGAGCAGCGCTTCGGCGCAGGCCAGGTCACCCTCCGCCAGCACCTGACGCAACCGCGTGCTACTGACCCGCTCGCCGTCCACCTCAATGGTGGTGGCGGCCTCGACCGAGAAGCCTTCGGCCGCGCCGGCCTTGAGCAGGAAGTCGAAATCGCCGGCGCGGTCGCAACCGAAACGGAAATCGTCACCGACTTCCAAATGCCGTACACCCAACCCTTCCACCAGCGTGGCGTGGACGAATTCAGCGGCACTCAGCTCTCGCAGGCGGCGATTGAAGGCCAGACACAACACCAGATCGACGCCCTGCTCGCTCAACAGCTGCAGCTTTTCACGCAGGCGGGTGAGCCGCGCCGGCGCCTTGTCCGGCGAAAAGAATTCACGCGGTTGCGGCTCGAAGATCACTACGCAGCTGGGCAGCCCCAATTCGGCCGCACGCTCGCGCAGCCGCGCCAGGATGGCCTGATGCCCCCGGTGCACGCCGTCGAAATTGCCGATGGTGGCGACGCAGCCCCGATGCCGGGGTCGCAGATTGTGAAGGCCTCGAACCAGCTGCATACCGCACTTCTTGCTTGAAAAGTGGCCGATTATACGCACGTGCCGCGCATCCCGGACAGGTTTGCTCCGCCCGTGAATCGTCGATCAATGCCGCAAATGCCGCGGCCGCAGCCCGGTCAGCAACAACCCGGCGGCAAATGCCGCGAGCCCTGCGCAAACGAGAATCCCCAACCGCAGCGCTCGCCGCTGCCAGCCCCAGACGAACCACTCCTGCGCCGGCACGTTGAGCCACCAGACCGTCGCCACCATCGCCGCACAGGCAGCTGCCAGGCGTAACCCGAACAGCCACCAGCCCGGCGCAGGACGGTAGACGCCAACCTTGTACAGCCCCCAGAACAGCAGCACAGCGTTGAGCATCGACGACAACGAAGTCGCCAGCGCCAGCCCGACATGCTGTAACGGCCAGATCAGGATCAGGTTCATTACCATGTTTGCGACCATGCAAATGACCGCGACGCGTACCGGCGTCTTCAGATCCTGACGAGCGAAGAAACCCGGCGCCAGCACCTTGATCAGCATGAACGCCAGCACGCCGAGAGAATAGGCCTGCAGCGCCCTGGCCGATTGCACCACCGCCTCTTCGCTCATGGCGCCGTAATAGAACAGGCTGGCGATCATTGGCTCGGCGAGAATACCCAGCGCCAGCGCAGCGGGAACGCCTACCAGCAGCACCATGCGCAATGCCCAATCGACCGTTGCGGAGAACGCCTTTGGATCGTCTCCGGCATGCTGGCGCGACAAGCTCGGCAAGATCACCGTGCCAATCGCGATGCCAAACGCCCCCAACGGCAGCTCTGACAGGCGATCGGCGTAATACAACCAGGACACGCTGCCGGTCTGCAGAAAGGAAGCCAGCACTGTATCCAGCAACAGATTGATCTGACTGACCGAGACACCGAACAGCGCCGGCACCATCAGCAGCATGATGCGTCGAACGCCCTCGTCACCCCGCTTTACCTTTGGCCGCGGCAGCAGGCCAAGCTTGGCGACATACGGCAGCTGGAAGGCCAGCTGGGCGAAACCGGCAATGAATACGCCCCAGGCAAGCGCCATGATCGGCTGATCGAAATAGGGCGTGAGAAACACCGCCGAGGCGATCATGCAGACATTGAGCAGCACCGGCGTGAAGCCCGGCACCGCGAAGTGCCCGTAACTGTTGAGTACGCCGGAGGTGAATGCCGTCAGCGAGATCAGCATCAGGTAGGGAAAGGTGATGCGCAGCAGCTCGCCAGCCAGCTGCATCTTCCCCGGATCATCATGAAAGCCGGGCGCGAAGACCATTACCACATAGGGCGCAAACAGCACGCCCAGCGCAGTCAGCCCGGCAAGGATGAGCCCGAGCATGCCGGCGGTGCGATCCACCAACTGCTTGACGTCCTGCAGCGTGCGCTTGGTGCGATATTCCGAAAGCACTGGCACGAACGCCTGAGCGAATGCGCCCTCGGCAAACAGCCGGCGCAGAAAGTTGGGAATCTTGAACGCAATGAAGAACGCGTCGGCCGCAGCCCCCGAACCGAAGTAGCTGGCGACGACCATATCGCGTACCATGCCCAGCACGCGTGACAGCAGGGTCATGACACTGACCACGGCGCTGGAGCGCAACAATCCGCCCTTGCCGGTTTTTTCGGACATTTGTCTTCCTAGAATTGCAGCGAGATTGATCAACCGAGCGCTCAGCGCCGGCCGGATCGATGGCCAGTTACGACACGAAAAGAGGCGGCGAGTTTAGCCGCAGCCCTTCTGTCCGACCAGCTTCTCAAGCCATTCGACCGGGCTTGACAAGCGCCCTTCGCGTCGGCATGATTCGCGGCCTTATTTGCTTTGCAATCCCCCAAGTTTTCGAGGAGTTCGACGGTGGCCAACAGCCCTTCCGCCAAAAAACGCGCAATTCAGGCTGAGAAGCGTCGCAGCCACAATGCCAGCTTGCGCTCCATGGTTCGTACCTACATCAAGAATGTGGTCAAGGCCATCGACGCCAAAGACCTGGACAAGGCTCGCACAGCCTACACTGCTGCTGTGCCGGTCATTGACCGCATGGCCGACAAAGGCATCATCCACAAGAACAAAGCTGCTCGTCACAAGAGCCGCCTGAACGGCCACATCAAGGCCCTCGGCGAAGCTGCTGCAGCCTAACTGCAGGTTCTTGAAAAAACCGGCCTAGCGCCGGTTTTTTTATGCCCAAATTTTGCCCCACTCGCGAAGGATGGGCCGATGCGCAAGTTACGGCGCAACCGGCCAAGGCAAAATCGGAATCGCCGTCACCGCATTCTGCGGGCTACCCTCGATGACGCGATCGCTGTAGACCAGATAAACCAAGGTATTACGCGACTCATCAAAGAAGCGCACCACCTGCATGGTCTTGAACACCAGCGAGGTGCGCTCCTTGAACACTACATCGCCATCTTTGAGCTTGCCGTTGATGCGAATCGGCCCCACCTGGCGACAGGCGATCGACGCCTCGGCACGATCCTCCGCGAGCCCCAGCCCGCCCTTGATTCCACCGGTCTTGGCGCGAGACAGATAGCAGGTCACACCATCGACCAAGGGATCGTCGAACGCCTCCACGACGATCTTGTGATTCGGCCCGAGCCACTTGAAGACCGTATCCACCTCACCGACCTGCTCGGCCAATGCCAGCGAAGGGATGAGCAACCCAAAAACCAGCGAAAAATTGGCTAAACGCATCCTCACCTCAGACCAGAATCATGTTGTCGCGATGGATAAGCTCCGGCTCGTCGACATATCCGAGCAGCTTTTCAATTTCATCTGATGGCCGCCCAAGGATGCGCTGCGCCTCGACTGCACTGTAGTTCACCAGACCGCGCGCGACCTCCGAACCCTGCGGGCCGACACAGACGACCATCTCGCCACGACGAAACGCCCCCTGCACAGCCCTGACCCCAACCGGCAACAGGCTGCGGTTACCCTGGCGCAGCGCGTGCACAGCACCGTCGTCCAGCGTCAGCGTGCCACGAGTCTGCAGGTGCCCAGCCAACCATTGCTTGCGCGCCGCATGCCGACTGCACTCCGGCGCCAGCAGCGTCCCCAGGCGATCACCCGCCTTGAGCCGCGCCAGCACCTGCTCGATGCGCCCACCAACGATCACCGTATGCGCGCCAGAGCGCGCTGCCAGGCGCGCCGCACGAAGCTTGGTCTGCATGCCGCCACGCCCCAGCACCCCTCCCGTGCCGCCAGCCACTGCATCCAACGCAGGATCGTCGGCGCGCGCCTCACTGATGAGATTGGCTTGAGGATTGAAACGCGGGTCGGCGTCGAACATGCCGTCCCGGTCGGTCAGGATGACCAGCAGATCGGCCTCGACCAGGTTGGCGACCAGCGCAGCAAGCGTGTCGTTGTCGCCAAAGCGGATTTCGTCAGTGACCACCGTGTCGTTCTCGTTGATGACCGGCACCACACCGAGATCGATGAGCGTACGCAGCGTGCTGCGCGCATTGAGATAGCGCTTGCGGTCCGAGAGATCGTCGTGGGTGACGAGAATTTGCGCCGTCTGCTGATCACAGCGAGCGAAGCTGGATTCCCAGGCGCGAATCAAGCCCATCTGTCCGACAGCGGCGGCCGCCTGCAACTCATGCACAGCCTTCGGTCGAGAGCTCCAGCCAAGACGACTCATGCCCGCAGCAACCGCACCCGACGACACCAGCACGAGCTCCACACCTGCCTCGCGCAAGGCCACCATCTGATCGACCCAGACCGCCATCGCAGCCTGATCGAGCCCGCGGCCGTCGGCGGTCAGCAGCGCACTGCCGATCTTGACCACCCAGCGCCGCCCACCGCTCACCTTGTCCCGCATCGTTCCCGCCTTCTATACGGCTATACGGCCAAAACAATTCCGGTTCGGACTGCGCACGAGGCAGCCCACCGACCACTCGCCTGACCAGGCCGCGCAGCGGCCCGGGGTTCGACTTAGCGCACGTAGATGATCTCGGCACCACCCTCGTCATCATCATCGTCATCGAAGTCGTCGTCTTCGACCTCATCGGCCGCCTTGACGCCAGCGCGGCGCAACGCACGCTGATCATCCAGCTCCTGCAAGCGGGCCCGCGCCTCATCCTCGATCTGGCGATCGAGCTCGGCCAGGGCCTCGGCGTAATCAGGCTCTTCGGCGATGCGCACAGTGCGCTCATCCAGATAACGCATGATCGCCTGACTCAGCGCTTCGGTACCCTCGCTCTCCAGCGCGGAGATGACGAATACAGGACCCTTCCAGTCCAAACGCTCGACCACCTGCCGGACACGTTGCTCACGCTCATCTTCCAGCAGCTGATCAGCCTTGTTCAGCACCAACCAGCGATCGCGCTGTGTCAGCGCCGGGCTGAACTTCTCCAGCTCATGCAGGATCACCTCCGCCGCATCGGCCGGGTCGCTACCATCTAACGGAGCCATATCCACCAGGTGCAGCAGCAGGCGAGTACGCGCCAAGTGCTTGAGGAAGCGAATCCCCAGCCCCGCGCCCTCGGCCGCCCCCTCGATGAGCCCCGGAATGTCGGCAATCACGAAGCTCTTGTAGCGTCCGACGCTGACAACACCGAGGTTCGGCACCAGCGTGGTGAACGGGTAGTCAGCGACCTTGGGCTTGGCCGCCGACACCGAGCGAATGAAGGTGCTCTTGCCGGCATTCGGCAAGCCCAGCAGGCCGACATCCGCCAACACCTTCAGCTCGAGCTTGAGATCACGAGCATCACCCGGCTTGCCCGGCGTGGTTTGCCGCGGCGCGCGATTGGTGCTGGACTTGAAGCGCGTATTGCCCAGCCCATGCCAGCCGCCTTGAGCCACCAGCAGGCGCTGCCCCGGCTTGGTGAGGTCGCCCATGATCTCCTGGGTAGCCGCATCGATGATGGTGGTACCAACCGGCACCGGCAGGACAAGATCCTCACCCTTGGCGCCTGTACAGTCGGTACTACCTCCCTTCTGCCCGTTCTGCGCATTGAAGCGACGGGTGTAGCGGTAGTCCACCAGCGTGTTGAGGTTCTCGTCGGCCTCCAGATACACCGAGCCGCCGTCACCGCCATCGCCGCCGTTGGGGCCACCCTTTTCGATGAACTTCTCACGACGAAAGCTCATCATGCCGTTGCCGCCGTCGCCGGCCTTTACAAAAATCGATACTTCATCGACGAATTTCATGGGAACGCCTCCCGTCACAGGACGGGCTTAGGAAACAAGAAACGTAAGGGTCTTGCAAAAAACCCAGCGAAAACTGAATGAGCACCGAGCAGTTCTTTGCAAGAGCCTCACAGGATACAGAAACAAAAAAGCCCCGTCGCATGACAGGGCTTTTCCAGCAACGACGCAGTTAGGCTGCGACGACGCTCACGTAGCGACGGCCAAAAGCGCCCTTCACTTCGAACTTGATCACGCCTTCCACTTTTGCGAACAGGGTGTGATCCTTGCCCATACCAACGCCGTAACCGGCATGGAACTGGGTGCCGCGCTGACGCACGATGATGTTGCCGGCCTTGATGGCCTGGCCGCCGTACATCTTCACGCCAAGGCGTTTGGCTTCTGAGTCGCGACCGTTGCGGGTAGAACCGCCAGCTTTTTTGTGTGCCATGAGTTCAATACTCCTATAAGGGGATTCAGGCCCGATTAGCCCTGAATACCGGTGATTTTGACCTCAGTGAACCACTGACGGTGGCCCTGACGCTTCATGTGGTGCTTACGACGGCGGAATTTGATGATGGTGACCTTGTCGTGACGGCCCTGGGCGATCACTTCAGCGGTAACCTTGGCACCATCGACCACCGGAGCGCCGATCTTTACATCATCGCCGTTGCCGATCAGCAGAACGCGGTCAAAAGTGACAGCTTCGCCAGTCGCAACTTCGAGTTTTTCAATCTTGAGGTATTCGCCTTCGGCGACCTTGTATTGCTTGCCGCCGGTTACGATAACTGCGTACATCTGTGTATCTCCGTTGATCCTGCTCACCCAGCGCTTTGAAAGAATGATTAGTGGCTGGCATGGCTGCATGGGGCCGGAAGGTGACGCCCGTGCAATTGCGTAAGGCAGGGAAATGCCCAGGGGGAAGTTCAGGGTCCGCGATTGTACGCATGCGATACACCCCGCGCAATAGCCAACTGGAGTTGCCTTGACAGTGCCAGACCCGCCCCCTAGCATGCCGCGCAATCTGCGAGGAGTCCCCGATGCAACCCCAGCCTTTCTATCAAGTTGTGGCGGACGATTTTGCCGCTGTCGACGGCATCATCCGCAAGCAACTGACTTCGCGCGTTCCTCTGGTGGAAAAGATCGGGGACTACATCACCTCGGCCGGCGGCAAGCGCCTGCGCCCTCTGCTGGTACTGCTCAGCGGCAGTGCACTCGGGCATCAGGGCGATCAATTACGCTTGCTGGCTGCCATCATCGAGTTCCTGCACACCTCCACGCTGCTACATGACGATGTGGTCGACATGTCCGGCATGCGCCGCGGCCGCTCCACCGCCAACGCCCTGTGGGGCAATGCGCCAAGCGTACTGGTTGGCGACTTTCTATATGCACGTTCGTTCGAAATGATGGTGGAACTGGATTCCATGCCGGTGATGCGCATCATCTCCCAGGCAACGCGCGTCATTGCCGAAGGCGAAGTACTGCAGCTGTCGAAGGTCCGCGACGCCAGCACCACCGAAGAAATCTACATGGAGGTCATCCGCGGCAAGACCGCGATGCTCTTCGAAGCCTCGACCCACAGCGCCGCCACCCTGGCCGGCGCCAGCGAGGAACAGCGTGAAGCGCTGCGCACCTTCGGCGATCACCTCGGCATCGCCTTCCAGCTGGTCGACGATCTGCTCGATTACCAGGGCGACGCGGAAACCCTCGGCAAGAACGTCGGTGACGACCTCGCCGAAGGCAAGCCTACCCTTCCGCTGATCTACACCATGCGCGAAGGTACCGCCGAACAGGCCGCTCTGGTGCGCAAAGCCATCCAGAAAGGCGGCCTCGAAGACCTGGAAAGCATCCGCGCCGCTGTCGAGGCATCAGGTGCGCTGGACTACACCGCCAAGCTTGCCCGCGACTATGCCGAACGCGCCGTTGCCTGCCTCGAAGTGATCCCCGCCAATCAGTATCGCGATGCCCTGGTCGAGCTTTGCCGCTTCGCCGTAGCGCGCACCCACTGACACCCCAGCAATGTCGACGCTGCGCTTCGAGCGCAGCTTCATCCCCGACTGTTGATCCCTCACCTCCACCCTCATTCAGGGGAATATTTGCGCTTGCATATTTGCAAATAACAATTATTCTCATTACGAGAATGAATTGGAGGTGACGCATGACTTATCTGATAGATGCCTGGCTGGATCGCCCGCAACCCTACCTGCGCATACTCGACCGGAATACCGGCGCCGTATGCGTTTCACTCGAAGGGGATGCACTGGAAGAGTTGCGAGAACAAGGTGATCTCGATGTGCAGGAGTTGAGCACGAGTGAACCCTGCGTGCTCAAGGAACAGGTTCGAAACCTGTTCCTCTTCAGCTATGCCCGCGCGCTGCGGCCCTGACCAGTACGCAATGCCTAGATCGAGAGCCGCACACGGGCAAGGCGGTCAGGGCTCACCAGCAGCTTGTCGGTAACCGATTAGTCGCCGACCACAGACGCTACGCCCCAGCAGCCGGACTCAGAGCACGTCCAGCAGTTCGACGTCGAATACCAGCGTGCTGTGCGGCGGGATACTGCCAACGCCCTGAGCACCATAGGCCAGCTCGCTCGGTACATACAGGCGCCACTTGCTGCCGGCATTCATCAGCTGTAGTGCTTCGGTCCAGCCGGCGATCACGCCGCCTACCGGGAACTCGGCAGGCTGGCCACGCTGGTAGGAGCTGTCGAACACACTGCCGTCGATCAGCGTGCCGTGGTAATGCGTGCGCACACTGTCCTCGCGGGACGGTTTGGCGCCCTCACCGGTCGTCAGCACTTCGTATTGCAGCCCCGACTCCAGCACCACAACGCCTTCGCGCTTGGCATTCTCGACAAGGAAGGCGCGACCTTCGGCGGCGGCGGCTTCAGCCTTCTGCTGCGCTTCAGCCTGCATGCGCTCACGGATGACCGCGAAGCTGGCGTTCAGCGCTTCCGGGCTGACCTGGCTGGCAACACCGGCAAACGCATCACGAATCCCGGCGATCACCGCATCGAGACTGACGCCCGGCGGGGGATTGTCACGCAGCTGGTCGCCCAGCTGGCGGCCGATGCCGTAGCTCACACGGGTTTCGTCAGTGGATAGATTGAGGTCGGTCATGCCGGGCTCCGAGAGGAAAAAAGGTCGGCCAGCCTAGCACAGCTGAAGCGAGTGGACGCAGCCACCCGCGCCGCATTGCCGCCGGCAGTGCCTCCATTACCTGCCCTGCCGATTGCGCCGACAGCGTTCGGAGCAATAACGCACCTCATCCCAGCAGCGCGACCACTTCTTTCGCCAGGCAAACGGCAGGCTGCAGGCGGCGCAGCACTTGAATGGCAGGTCCGCTTTCTTTCTCACAGCACGTCCCCGGCATCCAGCCGCGCCAGCAGCGCCTCGCCACGCTCCCACAGCGCCTGCTGCTTGCTGCCTTCCATGCGCGCGAGGTTGCGATAGACCATGCTCATCCGCGGATTACCCTGCAACTGCTCGCGGTGGCGCATGAGCAAGTGCCAGTACAACGCGTTGAACGGGCAGGCATCGTCTGTCGTGCTCTCGCGCACCTTGTAAGAGCAATCCTGACAATAGTTGGACATGCGCTTGATGTACTGGCCACTGGCACAGTAAGGCTTGGAACCCAGGTAGCCGCCGTCGGCGTGCAGCACCATGCCCAACACGTTGGGCAGTTCCACCCAGTCGAACGCATCCATATAGACCGCCAGGTACCAATCGCACAGCGCGGGCGGTGCGATGCCAGCGAGCAGCGCGAAATTACCGGTCACCATCAGCCGCTGGATATGGTGAGCATAAGCGTGCTCCATGGTCTGCGCTATCACCTGGCGCATGCAGTTCATGCGCGTCTGCCCGGTCCAGTAGAACTCCGGCAGCGGCCTGGAATTGCCGAGAGTATTGCGTTGCGCGTAGTCCGGCATCTGCAACCAATAGATACCGCGCACATACTCACGCCAGCCAATCAACTGGCGAATAAAGCCCTCGGCAGCGTTCAGCCCGACTCGCCCTTGCCGGTAGGCCGCGTCCACGTCATCACACAGGCGGCGCAGGTCAAGCAGGCCGACGTTGAGCGCGGCGCCGATGCGCGCATGGAACAGGAACGGTTCGCCGCTGGCCATGGCGTCCTGGTAGTCACCGAAAGCGGCCAAGCCGAAATCGAGAAAATGCAGCCAGAGCTGTTCGGCCTCGGCGTGGGTGACGGGGTAATCGAAGCCATCCAGACGGCCGTAGTGATGCGCGAAATGCGCGTTCACCAACGCCTGCACAGCGCGCGTGGTTTCGTCAGCGGCGAAGCGCAAGGTGATCGGGCCGTGCAATCCGCGTGGCAGCGGCTTGCGGTTGTCCGTATCGAGATTCCATACACCGCCCTCCGGTGTGCCATCCGGATTCAGCAGAAGGCCCGTTTGGCGACGCATCTCGCGATAGAAGAACTCCATGCGCAGCTGTCGCTTGCCACTGGCCCAACCGGCGAACCCGGTCCGCGAGCAGAGGAAGCGGCGGTCGGCATGCCAGGTGATCGAAAGTCCACTGCTCTTGAGCGCCTGTTCGACCCGCCAGTCACCGGCCTCGGTGACATGGATTTCGTCAGGTCGATACCATGCGGCGAAGCGCGCCAGCTCCCCGGCCAGCGAACCGCTGTTGGCAGGATCGTCGAGTGTCACGTAATCCACCGTGATTCCGCGTTTGCGCAACGCCTCAGCGAAGTGCCGCATGGCGCTGAACAGAAAGATAATCTTCTGCGGGTGATGCGGGACGTGTCCGGCTTCTTCAGCGACCTCAGCGAGCAGCACCCGGTCACGCGTCGGATCGAGCCCATCCAGGGCGGAGAGCTCGAAGCTCAACTGGTCGCCGAGCACCAGGCGCAGTGCGGCGACGCTCACGACCAGTTCTCTTGATGCTTACCGAACAGGGCGCTACCGACGCGCCTGCCGCCGGCCGTCACCACTGGGACCGCATGCCGACCGGCACGCGCAACGGCTCGCGGACGCCCTCGGCAAGACCGCACATCTCGTCGTACGGTGATTGCTGCACCAGATGAAAGGGCAGCTCCGGTAGCTCGCGTAACAGATCACGAGCGTGCTCGACGGACCGCAGATGCCACACATCGCCGCGCGCGTCGATCAGACTATGGCGCTGACCCTGCAGGTAGATGTCGAGAAGATAGATGCCGCCCTCGAGCGAAATCAGCTCGAGAGCGTCGATACGCCCAGCGTGGGCATGAGTGGCGAGATTCTGAAGGTTCATGGCGCTTGCCCATTTGAAAAGCAGTACAGAATATTTAACAAAAAACCGATTCTGTACAGCTTTTCAGGTTTAGCACCTGCGGAGGGACGCTCAGTGCTTGGTGAGCTTGTCGAGATAGCCCATGGCGAACGCCGAGACCACAAAGGTCAGGTGGATGATCACGTACCACATCAGCTTTTCGCTATCGAGCTGCTGGGCATCCATGAACATGCGTAGCAGGTGAATCGACGAGATTGCGACGATGGAGGCAGCGACTTTCATCTTCAGCGATCCGGAATCCATCTTGCCGAGCCAGTCGAGCTTTTCCTTGCCTTCCTCGATATCGAGCTGAGAAACGAAGTTCTCGTAGCCGGAGATCATCACCATCACCAGCAGCCCGCCAACCAGCGCCATGTCGATCAGCGACAGGAGCTTGAGAATCAGCTCGGCCTCACTGAGCGCGAGAATCGCCGGGAGGATATGGAAGATTTCCTGAAAGAACTTGATCGCCAGCGCCAGCAGCGCGAACGCCAGACCGAAATAGATGGGCGCCAGCAGCCAGCGGGCGGCGTACATGGCATTTTCGAGGATGCGCTCCATGAGGTCTCACAGCAGAAATGAGGAAGGCGCGAGTATACGCAGCCGCGCCGAGCGCACCAAGGCAGGCCAAGGTGCGTTCGGCGCATGTGGATAAGAAATTCATCGGCTCCGGTGAGGCCCCGCTGCAGCCAGCCAGAAACGCGAAAGGTTTGCAATGAGGCACGCTTAGGGGCGCGACTCCCAGCCACCGAGAAAGCGCGCCTGGTTGGCGTTCACTCGACGCAGCTCAGCCTGCATGTGCAACTGCCAGATGGACGGGTCATCGGATTCGCAGTAGCCCTGCCCCATCAGGTTGTCGGCAATCGCCGCCAGCACCGATTCGGCCATCGCAGGCCCGTGGAATGGGCCCTGGACCTTGATTGCCGTGGGCTGCCCGTCTGCCAGTCCAGCCGCACAGAGCAATGTCCACAGCCCATTGCCGCCGGCAAGCGGGCGTATGACGCATTCGATTCGGGTAACCAGGCCCAGGCACTGGCGGTTCAGACAAAGATTGTGTGGCATGACGGCAGTCCTCGCGTCGGGCCGACGCGGGAACATCCTGTGCGGATGTAGCGCGAGAGCCTGTTTATCCCCTGAAGCTGTGGATAATCCTGTGGATGGAGGGTGGATGCCCTCCTCCACTGCAGACCCGCCGCGCGCGCTATCGTTCCGTTCAAAAACCGCACAATGGCGAGCGTTACTTGCCCCCCTCGGACTCGGACGCTCCTTGCTCCGCTTGTGCCGGCTCGCTCTTGCCTTCTTCCTCAAGCTCGATCTCGGCAATGTCGCGCAACCGCTCGACCACCCGGGCATTCACGCTGCCCTTGGGGAAATGGCCCTGCTCGTTGGTTGTACCCACATCTTCACCGACCAGCAGCGACAACGCTTCGTCCACCTGCCTGACAGCATAGACGTGGAACTGCTGCTGGCGTACGGCCTCCAGCACGCGTTCGTCGAGCATCAGCGTGGTGACATTGGCGAAGGGAATGATTACCCCCTGCTCGCCGGTCAGCCCGCGTGCCTCGCACAGGCGGAAAAAGCCCTCGATCTTCTCGTTGACCCCGCCGACCGCCTGCACTTCACCGAACTGGTTGATCGAGCCGGTGATGGCGAAGCATTGCTTGAGCGGCGTGCGTGAGAGCGCCGAGATCAGCGCGCAGCACTCACCCAGCGAGGCACTGTCACCGTCGACGTAGCCGTAGGACTGCTCGAGCGCGATGCTTGCCGAGATTTCCAGCGGAAACTCTTGGGCGTAGCGGCTGCCGAGGTAGCCGGTGAGGATCATCACGCCCTTGGAGTGAATCGGTTGACCGAGATTGACCTCGCGCTCGATGTCGACGATCCCTGAACCGCCGGGATAGACGGTGGCAGAGATACGCGCCGGCATGCCGAATGCCGAGTCGCCGACTTCCAGCACGGTCAGCCCGTTGCACTTGCCGATCGCCGCACCTTCGCTGTCGATCAGAATCACTCCGGCCAGAATGTCTTCGAGAATCCTCGCCGAGACGCGACCGGTGCGCGTGGCCTTGGCTTTCAGTGCACGCTCGATATGACCGACGTCCGTCACTTCGTCCTTGGCCAGCTGGCGAATGAAATCGGCTTCGCTGACCAGCTGGAACAGATCGCCGATACGCGCCGACAGCCGCCCCTGATGTTCAGCCAGGCGCGCGCTATAGGTCGCCAGACGCGCAACGGCAGCGGCAGTAAGCGGCGCCATGCCCTCTTCGGAGGTGCGGGTCTTCATCAGCTGGGCGAACTGTTCGAGGCTGTCTTCGGCCAGCGGGATGTCCTCGTCGAAGTCCACCAGCACGCGGAACATTTCCTGGAAGTCCGGATCCAGGTCCTGCAGCGTGTAATAGAGCTGGCGCGAGCCGATGATGATCACCTTGACGTTAAGCGGGATCACCTGCGGCGTCAGCGTCACGGTGGCCAGGCGGCCGAGCTCGGCGAGTGGCGATTCCATCTTCAGCTTGCGCGATTGCAGGGCGCGCTTGAGCGCTTCCCAGACAAATGGCTCGCTGAGCAGCTTCTCCGCCTCCAGCATCAGAAAGCCGCCGTTGGCGCGGTGCAGCGCACCGGGCCGCAACTGGCGATAGCTGGTGTAGAGCGCGCCCTGGTCGGTGTTGTACTCGATGCGACCGAACAGATTGTCGTAGGTCGGGTGCGGCTCGAACACCACCGGCGCGCCACCATCGACCGGGTGACCAACCACCAGGCTCGGGCTGTATTGCTCTTCCAGCAATACACGGTTCTGCGCTTCCGGACGGTTTTCGTCCACCAGCTGCTCGACCACAGTCTTCAGCAGATTGACCTGCACGGCCTGCAGGTACGCTTCGATACCGGCGTTCTCCGCATACTTCTCCGACAACGGTGCCAGCAGCGGCTGCAGTGCCTGGCTGATGGTCTCGTCATTGAGCTGGCGCAGCTGGTTGGTCGACTCGCGCTTCCACTGCGGCAGGCTGGCGAGCTCCTCGTTCAGACGCACTTCCAGCGCGGAAATGTCTTCGTGATAACGCTCGCGCTCGGCTTCGGGCAGCTGGGCGAACTCGGTTTCGTCCAGCGCCTTGCCTTCCTTCATGGGCGTGAAGGCGATGTTTGTGCTGTCGCGATAGAGAGCGATCTCCTTTTCCAGGGCGAGCTTCTCGATCACATCCAGGGCCTTGTCGTAGCGCTGATTGAAGCCGCGGTCGATGGCGCTCTTCTTCTGCTGGAAACTCGGATGCTCGAATACCGCCGGAAAGGTCGCCAGCAGGTTGTCGATCAACTGATTGATATCGGCGATGAACGCCGTTGCGCCGCCGTGAGGCAACTCCAGCACACGCGGCTCGCGAGGCTCGTCGAAGTTGTTCACGTAAACCCAGTCCGACGGAGTATCCAGACGCTTGCCTTCGGCCTTGAGGTAGCGCCGTACGAACGAGAAGCGTCCGGTGCCCGGCTCTCCCATCACGTAGACGTTGTATCCCGGACGCGGCATGGCCACGCCGAACTGCAGCGCCTCGACCGCGCGCTCCTGGCCGAGCACACCGAGAAACGGCTCCAGTTCAGAGGTGTCGTTGAAGTTGAATTGGCTGGGCTCGAAGGGACGGGTCAGCGCATCGGGTGCCAGGCGCAAGCCGGCAGCGACAGTTTCAGGCATCGGGAATCCTTGCTGGGGTGGCTCGTTGGCCACGATTGATGCCGTCATTCTGGCGCTGCGCCGGTCGAGCCGCAAGGCTGATACCCGGCTAACCCAGCCTCGCAACGACGCTGCATAGCCGAGCCACATGGATGGGAATCGCGAGCCGGCTGCGAATCGACACAAGCAGAAACATTTCGTCGCGCCCACTACGCCCGACCGCCTTGATGCAGGTCAAGCGGTCGCTTGACGAAAAGGCGCCTCCTAGAGCCAACCAACACAAAAGGAGCTTCCGTGATGCGCCCTTCCATTCCGCTATTGCTTAGCAGCCTACTAATGACCAGCGCAGCGAACGCTGATGAGCTGCGTGAGCGCGCCAACGCGATGTTCAAACCGATTCCCGACAAGGTCACCGAGGTCCGCGGTCAGAAGGTCAGCGAAGATCAGGCAATGCTCGGTCACAAACTCTGGTTCGACCCGCGCCTGTCCAGCAGTCACGTCATCAGCTGCAATACCTGCCACAACCTGAGCATCGGCGGCAGCGACAACGTGCCAACCTCGATCGGTCACGGCTGGCAGAAGGGCCCGCGCAACTCGCCCACCGTGCTGAACGCCGTATTCAACGCCGCGCAGTTCTGGGACGGACGCGCCAAGGATCTGCAGGAACAGGCCAAGGGCCCGGTCCAGGCAAGCGTGGAAATGAACAGTACGCCCGAGCGTGTCGTCTCGACGCTGCAGAGCATTCCGGAGTACGCCGCCGAGTTCAAGAAGGCCTTCCCCAACGACAAGGAGCCGGTCAGTTTCGACAACATGGCCTACGCCCTGGAAGCCTTCGAAGTCAGCCTGACAACGCCGAACTCGCCGTTCGACCGCTTCCTCAAGGGTGAGGACGGGGCGCTGGACGACAAGCAAAAACAGGGTCTCGCCCTGTTCATGGACGCCGGCTGCTCTTCCTGCCACAACGGCGTCAACCTTGGTGGCCAGGGTTACTTCCCCTTCGGCGTGATCAAGAAGCCCGGAGCCGAAGTGCTGCCGACCGGCGACAAGGGTCGCTTCGCGGTGACCAATACCGCCAGCGACGAGTACGTCTTCCGTGCCGCGCCGCTGCGCAATGTCGCGCTGACCCCGCCGTACTTCCACAGCGGTGAGGTCTGGGAGCTCGAACAGGCCGTTGCCATCATGGGTGACAGCCAACTGGGCCGTAAACTGGACAAGGACGAAGTCAGCGCGATTACCGCGTTCCTGCACAGCGTGACCGGCGAGCAGCCGCAAGTCGCCTATCCGGTACTTCCCGCCAGCACCGCGAACACTCCGAAGCCAGAGTGATCGCTCCCCGTTACCCGGCGCCAGCCGCCGGGTAACGGCCCCCGTTTCAGCTTCCCCTCTGCTCCTTGAGCAGGTCGCGTATCTCGGTCAGCAACAACTCTTCCTTGGAGGGCGCTGGCGGCGCAGATGGCGCCTCGGCTTCCTTGCGCTTGAGATGGTTGATCGCCTTGATCGCCATGAAGATGGCGAAGGCGATGATCACGAAATCCACCACGGTCTGAATGAATGCACCGTACCGCAACACCACCGCTGGGGCCTCGCCGACGGCGTCCTTGAGCACTATCGCCAGATCCGAGAAGTCCACCCCGCCGATCAGCAGCCCCAGCGGCGGCATGATCACCCCGTCGACGAACGACGACACGATCTTGCCGAACGCAGCGCCGATGACGATACCCACGGCCATGTCGACGACATTTCCCCGCACGGCAAACGCCTTGAATTCGTTGATCAGACTCATACGTAGATTTTCCTTTAGTGGATGACCGGGCCGCCCGCCATGCCCCCGCGGACATGGCGGTGAACGCCGTGGTAGAGCATAGGCGAGCTTGCCGGCGCAGGCCACGACAGAACGCCTTTCATCGACCGGTTATTGCGAATGAGGTTCGCTTGATCGCCGTCAACCGGTTCTCGGAGGAAGGAGACTAAGGTGAACGCCTTCCTGACAAACCGGAGCGGTTTCCATGCACGTCGAACATCACCCACTGATCAAGGATTTCCCTGAGAAACGCGAGCAGTTGCAGAAACTGCGTCAGGAAGATCCGGCCTTCGCCCGCAAAGCGGATGAATACGAAGCGCTGGACAAGCGCATCTGCCGCGTCGAAGACGGTGTCGAAACTCTAGACGACAGCGCGCTCAATGCCCTCAAGCAGGAGCGCGTGGCGATGAAGGACGACATCGCCCGCGACATCAAGCGCGCCTCGGGCAGCTGCTGCGGCGGTTGCTGCGGCTGATAGCGCCTACCCGTGAAGGGAAGCCCGCCATGTGCGGGCTTCTTGCTGTCTGGCCCGCTAGAACAATCCACCGAAGCGGAACCCGGAGCCGACCCAGACGAAGGCAACCGCAGTCAAGGTGATCAGCACGATGTGTAGCCCCAGTTGCGGCAGGCGCTGCGCATCCAGCTTGGGAATCAGTGCCAGCCGCGCATGCACGCCGAGCAGCGCGGTAAATCCGAGCAGTACCAGCTTGGCTTGCACCAGATGCGCCATGGGCGACGAATCGAACCATTGCCCATGGGGCAGCCAGAGGCTGGCCAGCCAGAGCCCGCTGACGATCTGCACCAGCAGCGCAGGTATCCCGACGCGCTCGTAGAGTTGTTCGAACTGGCGTACCGGTTGCACATCGCGGCGACGCAGGGCACCCGGCAGCACACTGAACAGCAGTACCAGATGCCCGCCAACCCAGACACTGGCGCCCAGTAGATGCAGAAACAACAGATGTCGCATGGCGCTCACTCCTGTTCGATTTGTTTACAGTCTGGCCGCTGCCTCGCCGCTTGTGGCTGATGGCGATCAAGTCAGCCGTTATCATGCGACACCACCAATCAGACCCGGAGTTTCCCATGGCCAAGGCCAAGCGCATGTATGGCTGCACCGAATGCGGCTCGACCTTCCCGAAATGGGCCGGCCAGTGCGGTGACTGTGGCGCCTGGAATACGCTGGTGGAAACGATCATCGAGGGTGCGGCACCGCCATCCGGCCGCGCAGGCTGGGCCGGGGAGCAGGCCAACATCAGGACGCTCGCCGAGGTCAGCGTCGAGGAAGTACCGCGCTTTTCCACCGCTTCCGGCGAGCTGGATCGCGTACTCGGAGGGGGGCTGGTGGACGGCTCGGTAGTGCTGATCGGCGGTGATCCGGGTATCGGCAAGTCGACGATCCTGCTGCAGACCCTCTGCGCCATCGCCCAGCAGTATCCGGCACTCTACGTCACCGGTGAAGAATCCCAGCAGCAGGTGGCCATGCGTGCGCGTCGTCTGGACCTGCCGCAGGACCGGCTCAAGGTGATGACCGAGACCTGCATCGAATCAATCATCGCCACCGCGCGGCTGGAAAAGCCCAAGGTGATGGTGATCGACTCGATCCAGACCATCTTCACCGAGCAGCTGCAGTCCGCGCCGGGCGGTGTGGCTCAGGTGCGCGAGAGCGCGGCGCTGCTGGTCCGCTTCGCCAAGCAGAGCGGCACGGCAATCTTCCTCGTCGGCCACGTGACCAAGGAAGGCGCCCTCGCCGGGCCGCGTGTGCTCGAGCACATGGTCGATACGGTGCTGTATTTCGAGGGCGAGTCCGACGGTCGCCTGCGCCTCTTGCGCGCAGTGAAGAACCGCTTCGGCGCGGTCAACGAGCTCGGTGTGTTCGGCATGACCGACAAGGGTCTGAAAGAAGTCACCAACCCGTCGGCGATCTTCCTAACCCGCGCCCAGGAAGCGGTGCCGGGCAGCGTGGTGATGGCTACCTGGGAAGGCACCCGGCCGATGCTGGTGGAGGTGCAGGCGCTGGTCGATACCAGCCACCTGGCCAACCCGCGCCGCGTCACCCTGGGCCTCGACCAGAACCGCCTGGCCATGCTGCTGGCCGTGCTGCATCGGCATGGCAGCATTCCCACCTATGATCAGGACGTGTTCATCAATGTCGTCGGCGGCGTGAAGGTGCTCGAAACAGCCGCGGACCTGGCACTGATGGCCGCAGTCATTTCCAGTCTGCGCAACCGGCCGCTGGATACCGATCTACTGGTGTTTGGTGAGGTGGGGCTGTCCGGCGAGATCCGCCCGGTGCCAAGTGGTCAGGAGCGTCTGAAGGAGGCCGCCAAGCACGGCTTCAAGCGCGCCATCGTGCCCAAGGGCAATGCGCCGAAGGAGGCCCCCGCCGGTTTGCAGATCATCGCCGTGACGCGCCTGGAGCAGGCGCTCGACGCGCTGTTCGAGTGATCGTTACTGGCCGCCAAGTGCGGCCAGCTCGCGTTCCAGCAGTGCCTCGTCGCCGAGGTTGAGTTCGACCAGGCGCCGCAGGTGGGCGATCGAGTCGAGATCGATATGCTGGCAGACGAAGCCGATCAGATCGCCCTCTTCATGGGTCATCGCCACCTCCATGCGCACCTCGGCATCATCGGCCAGGCGCACCCGCGCTTCGAACGGTTGTTCAGCATCGGCATCCCAGCCTTCCGGGCGGCGAACCAGCAGGCCTTTCAGGGACAGGTCATGCAGCTCGACCGGCCAGCGCCGGTCACCCTGCACCAACTCAGTGGCGGCATCGAACTCGATACGCTGGAAGCGCCGGCGATCACTGGGGGAATCAGTCATGAACATCACTCCGCGGTGTCTGAATTCACTATAGGACAACAACTCTCGACATCGCCGTTACAACCAGCGGCGCACCCGTCCACAGTACGCCAGATAGTCGTCGCCAAACAGCTGGGTCAGCAAGCGCTCCTCATGCACGATCACGGCGCGCTGCATGGTGAAGATCAGGGCAGGCAGCAACAGCCAGGGCCACAGCGTGCCCCAGAGCAGCGCGATGCCACAGTAGATCAGGCTGTCGGCCAGATAGATCGGGTTGCGCGAGAAACCGAACGGCCCCTCTTCCAGCAGCTTCGCGGGCTTGCCATAGGGATTGACCGTGGTCCTGCGCCAAAGCATCAGCAAGCCGGCCCAGAGCATCAGCAACACGCCCGCGTCGATCAGCCCCCAGCCCAGGTAGTGAGTCCAGAGATTGCGCGGCAAGGCGATCGGCAACGCCGACTCCAGCAGCCAGGCTGCCGCGAGAAACAGCAAATAGATGACCGGTGGCGGCAGGATCACACCCGTGGCGCGCTTGAACATGAGTCGGACTCCGGAGGAACAGGACACGGCAGTCTAGCGCGCCGCAATCGCCAGGGATCAGGAAGATGTGTCGCGACAACCGCCAGACAGCAAAAAGCCCGCTTTCGCGGGCTTTCGATGCAGCGATGTAACGTCTTAGTTGCCGTATACCGGGAACTTGGCGCAGACCGCTTCGACCTTGCCACGAACCGCTTCGATCACCGACTCGTCGCCCATGTTGTCGAGGATGTCGCAGATCCAGCCCGCCAGATCACGGCACTCGGTCTCGCCGAAGCCGCGAGTGGTAACGGCCGGGGTACCGATGCGCAAACCGGACGTCACGAACGGCGAACGCGGGTCGTTCGGCACGCTGTTCTTGTTCACGGTGATGTGGGCGTTGCCCAGGGCAGCATCCGCATCCTTACCGGTGATGTCCTGCTTGATCAGGCTGAGCAGGAACAGGTGGTTCTTGGTGCCGCCGGAAACCACATCGAAACCACGCTGGATGAACACCTCGGCCATGGCCTGAGCATTCTTCACTACCTGCTGCTGGTAGGCCTTGAACTCGGGCTGCAGCGCTTCCTTGAAGCAAACGGCCTTGGCCGCGATGACGTGCTCCAGCGGGCCGCCCTGGGCACCCGGGAAGACAGCAGAGTTCAGCTTCTTCTCGATCTCGGCGTTGGCGCGCGCCAGGATCAGGCCGCCACGCGGTCCGCGCAGGGTCTTGTGGGTAGTAGTTGTGACGACGTCAGCGAACGGAACCGGGTTCGGGTAGACGCCAGCAGCGACCAGACCGGCCACGTGAGCCATGTCGACGAACAGGTAAGCACCGACCTTGTCGGCGATGGCGCGGAAACGGGCGAAATCCAGCACCTGCGAATAGGCGGAGAAGCCGGCGACGATCATCTTCGGCTTGTGCTCGACGGCCAGGCGCTCGACTTCGTCATAGTCGATCAGGCCCTGGTCGTTGATGCCGTACTGCACGGCGTTATACAGCTTGCCGGAGGAGGAAACGCTGGCGCCGTGGGTGAGGTGGCCGCCGTGAGCCAGGCTCATGCCGAGGATGGTGTCACCGGCCTGCAAAAGGGCGAGGTAGACGGCGCTGTTGGCTTGAGAGCCAGCATGCGGCTGGACGTTGGCGTAGTCGGCGCCGAACAGTTCCTTGGCGCGGTCGATGGCCAGCTGCTCGACCACGTCGACGTACTCGCAACCGCCGTAGTAGCGCTTGCCCGGATAGCCTTCGGCGTACTTGTTGGTGAGCACCGAACCCTGGGCTTCCATCACCGCCGGGCTGGTGTAGTTCTCCGAGGCGATCAGCTCGATGTGGTCTTCCTGACGCTTGGCTTCCTGCTCCATGGCAGCGAAAAGATCGGCGTCGAAACGGGCGAGGGTCAAATCACGGCTGAACATGGCAGTCCTCTGAGATCAGCTGGCGGTATAAAAGAGAGGCGCGGATTCTACCTCATCCGACCGGTTGCGGGTATGAGCGATAGTCATGCACAAGATGAACAGCCGCCGCTTCCGCAGCCGCGACGGCGCACTGTCGCGGTTTGCCCTGACCGGTGCATTCGGGTAGCTTTGCGCCCTTTCCATGCCACCCCATTTTCGGCCCCCCACGGCCTGGGTCAGGCATCATTCACCACTGTCACGGGCATTCGTTTCCATGGCTCAATAAGTCGATCTGCCCTATTAGGTTTTAGTCACGTTTTGTGATCTGCAGTCGAGCCCCCATCATCACTGGCTTTCCAGCCTGCCCAGCTATGCTTATCTCCTCGATTCTGTGTCATTGCAGAGCTTTTAGTTAGCTTTAGCTGATTTTGGGTCAAATTTGGGCTCCAAAACCTAACTTTTTTCGAAGTGCTCCTGTGATCGCTCCGGCCAGGTATCTCCAGCAGATTTCCTCTCGTGAGACAGCAGATAAAGTTCCTCTTATATAGGAGGCTCATTACTGCTCAGGGTATCTCCAAGCCAGCGACGCCACTGAGAAAATTCTAGCGGTGCAGGTGAAGTGATCACTGACGTCTAGGTTAGACTCACGCCTTTGCATGCCTTTCTAGGAGCAGTTGCGTGAACACGGAAAACCATTCCCAGACGGCCGCCTTTCTCTGGTCGATTGCCGACCTGCTGCGCGGTGACTTCAAGCAGTCGCAGTACGGTCGCATCATCCTGCCGTTCACTCTGCTGCGGCGTATGGAGTGCGTGCTGGAGCCGACAAGGGAAGCGGTGATCCGTGAGTCCTATGCGCAGGAGGGCCGGCCTGATCTGGTGCGTGAGCGGCTGTTGCTGCGCGCGGCCGGGCAGCAGTTCTTCAATGCCTCCAAACTGACCCTGGGCACGCTTTCGGACACCCAAACCGCTGCCGACCTGATGAGCTATGTGCAGTCCTTCAGCAAGGACGCCCGCGAGATCTTCGAGCACTTCCACTTTGAAGACTTTGTGCAACAGCTCTCCGCCGCCAACCTGCTGTATCAGGTGGTGCAGCGCTTTGCCGCCACCGACCTGAGCCCCGAGCGCATCAGCAACTTCGGCATGGGCATCATCTTCGAAGAGCTGATCCGCAAGTTCGCGGAAAGCTCCAACGAAACCGCCGGGGAGCACTTCACCCCGCGCGATATCGTGCACCTGACCACATCCTTGGTGATCACCGGGCAGGACGACAAGCTCAAGCCCAACAGCATCGTCACCATCTACGACCCGACTGCCGGCACCGGCGGCTTCCTCTCCGAGGGCGACGAGTACATCCAGTCCATCAGCCAGCAGGTCACCGTGTCGCTGCACGGTCAGGAACTGAACCCCGAGTCCTATGCCATCTGCAAGGCGGATATGCTGATCAAGGGCCAGGACGTCACCAACATCAAGCTGGGCAACACCCTGTCCGATGACCAGCTGGCCGACAGCCGCTTCGACTTCATGCTCAGCAACCCGCCGTTCGGCGTGGAGTGGAAGAAGGTACAGAAGCAGATCACCGACGAGCACACTGACAAGGGCTTCAACGGCCGCTTCGGCCCCGGCCTGCCGCGTGTGTCCGATGGCTCGCTGCTGTTCCTCCTGCACCTGGTCAGCAAGATGCGTGACCCGCGTGAAGGTGGCTCGCGTATCGGCATCATCCTCAACGGCTCGCCGCTGTTTACCGGCGGCGCCGGTTCGGGCGAGTCGGAGATTCGCCGCTACCTGCTGCAGAACGATCTGGTCGAAGCCATCATCGCCCTGCCCACCGACATGTTCTACAACACCGGCATCGCCACCTATGTGTGGGTGCTGAGCAACCACAAGGCCGCCGCGCGCCAGGGCAAGGTGCAGTTGATCGATGGCAGCCAGCACTTCGCCAAGATGCGTAAATCCCTCGGCAGCAAACGCCAGTACCTCACCGATGAGCAGATCGACGCGCTGGTGCGACTCTATGGCCGCTTCGAGGAAACCGCGCAGAGCAAGATCTTCCCCGTCGAAGCCTTTGGCTACCGGCGCATCACTGTCGAGCGTCCGCTGCGCCTGAACTTCCAGACCAGCGCCGAGCGCATCAAGAAAGTGCTGGAAGAAAAAGCCATCGAGAAGATGGATGCCCCGGCCCGTCAGCGCCTGATCGAAGCCCTGCAGGCCATGGATGCCAGCGTGCTGCACCGCAACCGCGAGCAGTTCAGCAAGCTGCTGAAGAAGGCGCTCAACGCCCACGATGTATCGCCCAGCACACCGGAGCTGAAGGCCATCCTCAACGCCCTGAGCGAGCGCGACCCGGAAGCCGATATCTGCATGGTCAAAGGCCAGCCGGAAGCCGATGCCGGCCTGCGCGACAACGAGAACGTGCCGCTGGGCGAGTCGGTGTACGACTACTTCGAGCGCGAAGTAAAACCCCATGTGCCGGATGCCTGGATCGACGAAAGCAAGACGGATGCGCAGGACGGCGAAGTCGGCGTGGTCGGCTTCGAGATTCCGTTCAACCGGCACTTCTATGTATTCCAGCCGCCACGCCCGCTGGAAGAAATCGATCGTGACCTGAAAGCCTGTACCAACCGTATCAAGCAGATGATCGAGGGGCTGTCGGCATGACTCTGCCTCGGTATCAAGAACTGAGAGATTCAGGGATCGATTATTTAGGCACTGTACCAAACGCTTGGTCGTTAAAGCGGCTTGGGGATATTGTTGCATTTGCTCAAGGCAAGGCGCATGAGCCATACATCGATGATGATGGTGATTACATTTGTGTTAACTCCAGGTTTGTTTCCACTGCAGGAAAAACCTTTAAAAACTGCACAGTTAATCTCACGCCGGCATCGCTAAAAGACATACTGATGGTGATGAGCGACTTGCCAAATGGCAGGGCGTTGGCTCGTGCGTATTACGTTCGTGAAAATGGAAAGTACGCAGTTAATCAGCGGGTCTGTCGGATTACTGCAGAGAAAGCGGAATCTGGCTTCTTGTTCTATTTATTGGATCGCCATCCAGGCCTTATGAAAAATGACGATGGGGTGCATCAAACCCATCTTTCAAACGATGATTTTCTGAAACTTAAGATTTATTTGCCCTCGTTATCAGAACAAACCCAAATCGCCCGCTTCCTCGACCACGAAACCGCCCGCATCGACGCGCTGATCGAAGAGCAGCAGCGCCTGATCGAACTGCTCAAGGAAAAGCGCCAGGCCGTAATCTCCCACGCCGTCACCAAAGGCCTCGACCCGACGGCGCCGATGAAAGACTCCGGCGTGGAGTGGTTGGGCGAGGTGCCGGCGCATTGGATCATTTCGCAGTTGAAATTCAATACTACTGAGATGCAAACAGGGCCATTTGGCAGCCAGCTTCACGCAGAAGATTACGTTGATGGTGGCATTCCATTAATCAATCCTGCACACATGGTTGATGGGCGAATCATTCCGGACCTTCAGGTTTCAGTCGATGAGGAAACATGGTCTCGTTTAAGTCGCCATGCCTTAAAGGCTGGTGAGATTATTTTCGCTCGCCGAGGAGAATTAGGCCGCTGCGCTGTTGTTTCTAAAGAACAAGAGGGTTGGCTTTGTGGGACGGGAAGCTTAAAGGCATCACTTAATAGTCGCTTGAGTTCCGAGTACGCCTATTTGCTTGTGACATCAAAAGGGGTTGTCTCTGAACTGTCTTTAGAGTCCAAAGGTTCAACTATGGAAAATCTGAACACAGAGACGTTGGGGCGAGTGCGCTTACCTTTGCCTCCGCTGTCTGAGCAAGAGGCAATTCTTGAGCATGTTCATGAGATTGCAGGTCAGTTTGCTGCGCTGATCAATGAAGCGGAAGATGGAATTAAGCTAATTACAGAACGCCGCTCCGCCCTAATTTCCGCCGCCGTCACCGGCAAAATCGACGTACGCGGCTGGCAGCCACCGGTCAGCACCCAAGCCCCCGAATCAGCCGTAGCAGAGGCCAACTAAATGGTGGACAGCAAGGAATCGCCCTATCAGCCGGGCATAAGCCCGCAGCAGGTGCAGATTTTTACCTCGGCCGACGGCCAGGCGCAGCTACAGGTCGCCCTGGAGCACGACACGCTGTGGCTGAGCCAGGCGCAAATGGGCGAGCTGTTCGATACCACGCCTGAAAACGTGCTGATGCACCTGAAAAACATCTTTAACGACGGCGAGTTGGCCGAGCAGGCAACCACTAAGGATTTCTTAGTGGTTCGTCAGGAAGGTGCCCGCCAGGTGCGCCGGCGCATCAAGCACTACAGCCTGGATGCCATCATCTCGAGTTGCAGCGCCATGCAGTTGTTGCAAAAAAGGCAACAACAGCCGTTGGTGCTGCTGCGGCCGCTGTAAAGAACCAACCGGCAAACTGCCGAGCGAGGGAGTAAAGAGCGTTATGGCGGATAGCCGGGAAGTCCAGTTTCAACACGACATCATCACCGCCATGGTCGCCCAGGGTTGGCTCACCGGCCCGGCCAGCGGCTATGACCGGCGCACGGCTTTGTATACCGAGGACTTTCTCGGCTATTTCAAGGACGCCTGGCCCGAGCGTTGGGAGAAATTTTCCAAGGCCAACCCGAATAATCCGGAAGCGGTGCTGGTGCAGAAGCTGGTGCGCGAGCTGGAGCAGGACGGCACTCTGGATGTGCTGCGTCACGGCTTCAAGCTGCCGGGCGTAAAAATTGAGGCGTGCAGCTTCAAGCCCGACCACGGCATGAACCCGGACACCCTCAAACGCTACCAGTGCAACCGCCTGCGCGTGGTGCCGGAGGTGTCTTATTCCCCTCACTACCGCGAAGGCGCCGATTCTTCACAGAGCTATAACCCGCGTCTGGATCTGGTGCTGTTCGTCAACGGCATTCCCGTCGCCACGCTGGAGCTGAAAAGCGAGTTCAAGCAGAGCGTGGAAAACGCCAAGCGCCAGTACCGCGTTGATCGCCCGGTGAAAGACCCGCTGACGCGCAAGCCCGAGCCGCTGCTGACCTTCAAGCGCGGCGCGCTGGTGCACTTTGCCGTGAGCCAGGATGAAGTGGCGATGACCACCCAGCTGGCCGGCAAGGACACCTTCTTTCTGCCGTTCAACCTGGGCAGCCTGGACGGCGGCGCCGGCAACCCGCCGGCGCCGGATGATAGCCAGTACGCCACCGGCTACCTGTGGCAGCGTCTGTTTCAGCCGGATGCCTGGCTCAAGGTGCTGGGCCGCTTCCTGCACCTGCAAAAGAGCGTGAAGGAAGATGCCGATGGCAAGCGCATCACCAAAGAGACCCTGATCTTCCCGCGCTATCACCAGTGGGAAGTGGTCAACAAACTGATCGAGACCACCCGCGCCGAAGGTCCGGGCAAGCGTTACCTGATCCAGCACAGCGCCGGCTCGGGCAAGTCCAACTCGATTGCCTGGACGGCGCATCAGCTGGCCTCGCTCTACGATGCCGAGGGCCAGCGCCTGTTCAACTCGGTGATCGTGATTACCGACCGCACCGTGCTGGACAAGCAGCTGCAGGACACCATCTACCAGTTCGAGCACGCCCAGGGCGTGGTCAGGTGCATCACCCGTGATATCGGCAACCAGAGCAAGTCCGAACAACTGGCCGAGGCGCTGGCTGAGCAGACGCGCATTATCATCGTCACCATCCAGACCTTCCCGGCGCTGTTCGATGCGCTGGACAAGTACCCGAAGCTGGCCAGCGGCCGCTATGCGGTGATCGCCGACGAGGCGCACTCCTCGCAGACCGGCTCATCGGCCAGCAAGCTGAAGCAGATTCTTGGCAGCGATGCGCCAGACGCTGAAGAGGTCAGCGCCGAGGAGCTGCTGGATGCTGCCGTGGCCGCCCGCGCGCCCAACGAGCGCATCAGCTACTACGCCTTTACCGCCACGCCCAAGGCCAAGACCCTGGAGCTGTTCGGCCGCCCGGCCAACCCAGCGCTGCCGACGAGCGCCGACAACAAGCCCGAGGCCTTGCACCTGTACTCCATGCGCCAGGCCATCGAAGAGGGCTTCATCCTCGATGTGCTGCAGAACTACACCACCTACAGCACCGCCTGGAAGATCGCCCACCCGGACGGCGACGACGAGGAAGTGGACTCGAAGAAGGCGCGCATGAAGCTGGCGCGATGGGTGCGCCTGCATCCGTACAACATCAGCCAGAAGGTGGAGGTGATCGTCGAGCACTTCCGCGCCAATATCCGCCACCTGCTGGGTGGCCAGGCCAAGGCCATGGTGGTCACCAGCAGCCGGCAGGAGGCAGTGCGCTATCAGCTGGCGGTGCAGGCTTATGTGAAGCAGATGGGCTACGGCGACGTGCATCCGCTGGTGGCCTTCTCCGGCAGTGTGCTACCGGACGGGGTGATCCCGGAAGAGGTGACGGAAAGCAGCAGCCTCCTCAACCCCGGCCTGAACGGGCGTGATCTGGCGGAAGCCTTCGACACCCAGGACTTCAACGTGATGATCGCCGCCAACAAGTACCAGACCGGCTTCGATCAGCCCAAGCTGTGCGCCATGTACGTGGACAAGAAGCTGCAGGGCGTGGACTGCGTGCAAACCCTGTCGCGCCTGAACCGCACCTTTGGCGACAGCAAGCCAACCTTCATTCTCGACTTCTTCAACGATCCCCAGGACATTCTCGACGCCTTCCTGCCGTACTACACCAAGGCCGAGCTGACCGACGTGACCGACCCGCAGCTCATCTACGACCTGCAGAAGAAGCTGGATGCCGAGGGTATTTACCACTGGGAAGAGGTGACCGCGTTCGCGCTGGCCTTCTTCGACCCCAAGGCCGCCGCCAGCAAGCTCAGCTACTACTGCGCACCGGCCAAGGAACGCTTTGCCAAGCGCTACAAGCTGGCCCAGGAGTCACGCCAGCAGGCGCTGAATTTCAAGCGCACCGCCGAGCAGAACGGCGACAGCGCCGGCCTGAAAAAGGCCGAGGCGGCAGTCAAGGAAGCCGGCGAGCAGGTGGATCAGCTCGACCTGTTCAAGAAGAACCTGCAGAGCTTCGTGCGTCTGTACGAGTTCCTCTCGCAGATCATTCCCTATGAGGATCGCGAGCTGGAGCAGCTGTGCGTGTACGCCAAGCACCTGCACCCGCTGCTGCGCGTGGATCGCCTCGATCAGACAGACGTGGACGTGGGCGAGCTGCAACTGACCCACTACCGCCTGACCAAGCGCGCCGAACACCAGTTGCGCCTAAGCGAAGAGCAAGGCGACTACGGCCTCGACCCGGCCACGGGGCTGGGTAGCGGCAAGCCTCATGACCCGGAGAAGAAACGGCTATCGGAAATCATCGAGGCGCTCAACGATATCTTCGGTGCCGAGGTGAGCGATGAGGATCAGCTGCAGTTCCTCACCGGCATCGCCAATCGCATCAGCCGCCAGGAGGATGTGATGGCCCAGGTGAACAACCACTCGGTCGAACAGGTGATGCACGGCCTATTCCCCAAGCGTGTGCTGGACACCGTACTGGACGCCATGACCGACCACGAGAAGTTGTCCTTGGAAGTGCTGGATAACGAGACCAAGAGCCGGGCGTTTGCGTTGGTGATTTTGAAGATGCTGACGGCGGCTGGAGGTTTGGGACAAGGTAATAGCGGCGCTGCTGTCTGACCTTCTTGAGCGCTGGCATTACTTGCTCTGGTTATATTTCAGACGGCTTTGGCAGAAGGCTTGAAGGGTCGCAGGCGAGTTCGCCTGCGATGCGGTAGAGCTTCTCGACGGTGATGTTGACCTCGCCACGCTCGATGCGACCTACATAGCTGCGGTCGAGACTGCACGCCAGCGCCAATGCGTCTTGGGAAATCCGGCAGGCCTTCCTCTGCATTCGGATGCGTTCCCCCAACGCTTTCGCCAACTTATCCATGACCGTCTCAATTCAACTTGAGGCGGCAATATCGTGCGTTTGCGGACGTATAGGCCACGGATTATAATCCGCATTTTCGCGCTATTTCTTCTGGTGCCCTCAATGAAATCGGCCTCGTTTATCTTCGACAGGCGTCTGTATGAGCTGCTTCAGGAGCCAGGGCGTACATCGTTTACGACCCGCGAGCTGCGCGATGCCTATGCCGCTCGCTTGAGTGGCACACAATTCCGTATCGCCGATGTGCGCCGCTATGTGTATGAGCAGATTCGCCGATTAGTGCGCGCGGGCTGGGTTTCACCGGACGAGGACCGCCGTGTTCGAGGGCAGGTCTACCACCAGCAGCCGATTCCGACACATCTGCAACTCGAACTGATCGACAACGGTTTTGAGAACAGCCTGATGGCTGCCGGAGTGCCCGAGCCAGGCGCAGCGGTACGCGATGTGGAAGCTTTGCCGCTTAAGTCGTCAGCCAATACGGATATGCAGTTGGAAGCGCTCCACAAGGAAATCCGTTTGGACTTTCTCACTTCAATGGGCGAGGCAGAGCGATTCAAACTGCTTCTGGACGAAATGCCGCATTTACGGGACAAGCTTGAAGGCGATTACCTGGATGCCAGGGATCGCAGTTCTCGCCTCCTGGGTCATCTGCGCGCCATAGAAAAGACCCTCAAAACGCTCGCTGCACCACGATGAGCAGCTCGCTACGGAGCTGGCAGAACAGCTGCATCACTCGGGCGTTGGAGCACTTTACCGTCACGCCGCACTTCTTCTGCCAGGCAACGCCGGGAGCTGGAAAGACGCGCATGGCTGCAGAACTGGCCAGCCGACTGCTTGAGCAGGACAGAATTGATTTGGTGCTGTGCTTTGCGCCGTCCTGCCAGGTCGTGGAGGGTTTTCGTTCGACCTTTGCGGCTGTGCTAGGCAGGCGACTCGACGGCCAGATAGGTGCTGTGGGGGCGGCCTACACCTATCAGGCTATGGAATACCGTGATGAGGGATTCTGGCAGCTGCTTGATGACTACCGGGTGCTTGTGGTCTTCGATGAAATCCATCATTGCGCCGGCCACGATCCGCTGCTCAGCAATGCCTGGGGGCAGCAGATACTGCATCGGATACAGGATCGGGCTGCCTTTACGCTGGCGTTATCTGGCACGCCCTGGCGTTCGGACGATAAGGCCATCGCCCTGGCTCGCTACTCATCTCCCGAAGGGCACCTGATTTGCGATTACCGTTATGGTTTAAAAGACGCAATTACCGATGGCGTATGCCGATCCCCTCGCATCGTCCTGATCGACAATCAGAAGGTGAAACTTACTGAGGAACTGGGTGCTGATAGCTCAGTGAGGCTGTTTCCCAGCATAGCCAAACTGTTGGGCGAGTCACCTGTCACCTATGAGGAACTGCTGCGCCATGATGAGGTGATCAATCCAATCCTCGACCTTGGCTGCAGCAAGCTGAGCGAGCTACGCCAGATCAAGCCTGATGCCGCCGGTTTGGTGGTGGCCACCGATATTGAACACGCTCAGCAAATTGCACTCGCACTGGAAGCCATGGGTGAAGAGTGCCGCATCGTGACGAACAAAACCCCGGATGCGCAGCAGGTGATCAATGCATTCCGCGGCAGCACCTGCCGCTGGATTGTGGCCGTCGGAATGATCAGCGAAGGCACCGACATCCCGCGCCTACAAGTGTGCTGCTACCTCAGCCGTATCCGCACCGAACTGCATTACCGGCAAGTGCTGGGGCGAGTGCTGCGGCGCACAGGTGAGTCCGACGACCAGGCATGGCTATTCATGCTGGCGGAGCCAACGCTTCAGGGCTTTGCGGAGCGAATTTCGGATGACTTGCCTGATGACCTGGCAGTTTTGAGCGATGCCCAAATGCCAGGTTTGATCCCAGGCTTCCGGCCAGACCCGGTCGAGGCTTTAAGGAATGCCGAAAGTATCGGCGATGTGGGGTTCGGTGATGCAGAGCCTAATGTTGGGTCGCAGGCTACGAATATTATTTCGCTGGGTAGCTTTGCAATTGAGCCCGCTTACCAGGTCAGCTTTTCCCAGCATTACCGGCAGCATCTACTGGCTTGTTTTTGATGCTCAGCCAGTCGAGGCTGATCCAGTGATGTTGGTGTTCATGAGTCCATGACCGGCCGGCGTCGTATGGAAAGTAATCGTGAGGTGTTCATGGAGATTAAGTCGCAGGCATTGGTCGATGTCGTTGAAGATGTGATCTGCGACGTGTGCCAATCTGGCACACGTGTCCCCGGCTATGGCCTCCAGCACGGCACGCTTGAAGCCCAATGGGGATATGGCTCGCAGCATGACGGCGAGCACTACCGGGTGCATCTCTGCGAGCCCTGTTTTTTCAGGGTGCTGAGTGGATTGCGTCGGGAGCGCATGGTCAATGGAATGTTCGATGATGATCAGCCATTTTCCTCTGAGGATTTTGGCTTGGTCAGCAAGGGTAACTACTGGGAAAAGAGCTGATGACAGGAGTGCAGCTCGGCGACCTTCTTGAACCCGTCATGCAGCTTGCTTGCGACGCAGGTCGACTTATCGAGTCAGAGCTTAATAGACCAGACGGCCCAAGGGGCAGTGGCTTTAAGGCTGACGTCGATGTTGAGATCGAGTTACTTCTGCGACACCGCCTAAAGCAAATCCTTGATTGTGATTTTGTCGGAGAGGAAACAGGCTGCGAGCTATCAGCCCATCCATTCTGTTGGGTTGTTGACCCTAATGACGGCACAGCTGACTTTCTGGAACGGCGGCCTGGCTCTGCCGTTTCTATTGGGCTGCTGCACAACCTAGCGCCCGTGCTAGGCGTGGTGCACGCCCCTGTCACGGCCAGAGGCCCAGACTGCATTGCTTGGGCTGAAGGTTTGCCGGTCCTGCTTAGAAATGGTCGTCCAATAGTGAATGACCTGCAATCGGTGACCTTGGCAACGGGGGCAGAGGTAATGGTTAGCTACGGGGCTATCCAAAAAGCTAAACAAAATACGCAACTTTGCCAGCCTGCCATGTTCCACCCGATGCCTAGCATTGCTTATCGCCTGGCACGTGTTGCTGTAGGCGATGGTGTTGCTGCCGTATCGCTGTACAGCGTTTCAACACATGACCTGGTGGCGGGCCATGCTTTGTTGCGGGCGGTTAATGGCGATATCTGGAATGAGAAAAATGAGCCGGTGCGATACGCCTCACCAAAGGCCTTTACCCGAGCCTTGAATTACTGCTTCGGTGGTGCGCAGGCGGCGTGCATGGAGTTGCTCGATCGACCTTGGCATTCGTTGTTGGACAGTTGTGGTGTTCAGTAGATTTTAATTGCGTGATTTTTATCATTTGTGGTGACTCAGGCGGATTCAGGTGCCGGTGACATCGCACTGTTATTTGGTGTACGCCCGCCGACCAGAGCTGCACTGTTATTTGGTGTACATCCCGTAAATCGGGCGTTCCGCTGCTATAGGTGTCGGAATGCAGGCTCGCAACGCACTGTTATTTGGTGTACGCCCGCCGCCTAGAGCTGCACTGTTATTTGGTGTACATCCCGTAAATCGGGCGTTCCGCTGCTATAGGTGTCGGAATGTAGGCTCGCAACGCACTGTTATTTGGTGTACGCCTGCCGCCAAAAGCTGCCTTGTGAATCGCCGCTAGGGGCCTGGGCCTTGCTCTACCCAGTAACCGGGCAGTGCCAATCAGGCGTTTAAAGCGAATTCTGTAATCGACTATAAAGGCCTATAAAGCCCATCCTAGAGCGATTCAAGCCACCTCTGTCGCTGGTGCGTAGTTGTAGGGACTTGACCAGCATGCTGGGTGGCCTTGACCGGCAAAAAACGGCCGATTCTGTTGAAAAAGTAGGTTTAGCGGCGGCCTGCAGATCAGGTGTGCCTGCTGTCGAAGTGGCTGCAAGCCACTTCAGTTGCCTTTCGGCGTTTCGCTGAGCGTCCTTGCTCAGGCCCGAGGGTTAATTTGAAGGTTTCTGCTCTCAGCAGACGTACCTATCCCGTGAGCGGTGGCCCTTGAGGCAAAAGCTTGGCCATGCGTCGCAGGTTCTGCACCGCCGCCGCCAAAGTGAATTCGTCAGTGGCACCTGTCAGGCCGCGCAGTCGTAAACGATCGAGTTTCATGATCCGTTTGAGGTGGGCGAACAGCATCTCCACCTTCTTTCGTTCGCAGCGAGAGACGAGGTATTCCGGTGTCTTGGCGATGCGCCTGGCCACATCGCGGGCAGCCTCATGGATACTGCGGACGATCTTCCGATTCGGCGTGTTGGGGCAGCATTTCGCTTTCAGCGGACAGGTAGTGCAGTCGGTTTGGCTGGAGCGATAAATGATGGTGTTGGCCTTGGTCACCCGCGATCTTTTCTGGGTGAAGGCGCGCCACTCACTGCGTAGTGGTTTGCCGGCTGGGCAGCGGTATTCATTGGCCTCCTGGTTCCAGTGGAAGTCGTTACTGGAGAGGCTGTCGTCCTTGCGCTCAGTCTTGTCCCACACCGGCACATGCGGCTCGATGTCCTTTTCTTCGACCATCCAGGCCAGCATCGGGGCGGTGCCATAAGCGGTATCGCCGATAAGGCGT
>Ga0209232_1000084_pt1 | contig 57045 bp, 44 predicted proteins | sample ETNvirenome_2_60_FD_184066 | JGI IMG/M metagenome (GOLD analysis project Ga0209232, IMG submission 184066) | Marine viral communities from the Pacific Ocean - ETNP_2_60 (SPAdes) (version 2) | ecosystem: Environmental > Aquatic > Marine > Oceanic | place: Pacific Ocean | collected 2013-06-22 | reverse complement strand
TGTTATAGTGATCCGGGTGGTCTACCATTTCTTTCTTCATTATACCTCTCTTGTCTTAAAGCGACCGGTATACATAGTAATCTTGCCCTTGAAGCCAAGGCGCCTCATTTCATCTTTCCACACTTTTGGATGGTGATGATAAAAATCATCACCATGGACCTCAAACACGTAATGGTGAGCCATTTCATGTAGTAATATGTTTGTTCTTTGACGCGTTGACATATCTCTATCTAGATATATTTCCTGCTCTACATGCGGAAAACTTGAAGAAGGATGAGAATACTCACCCCATGAATCTTCCAAATTCATAACCGTGACGGGTATCTTTTTAAGACTCCCGTTCCAGTATTTTTCATTCAAGTCATCAAATTTTTGATCCCAATAATCTTGTTTCATTGTTTTTCTCCGTTGTATATTTATATTGTATCACGGCTTTAGTGTTCTGTCAAGTAATATTTTCTAATTATTTTAGGACAGGAGGAACACATGTGGAATTTTTCATATTTTTAGTTATTTTAATTATTGGATATATGGGAGTCGAAGTTGCTTTGGGATTTAATGATATGCTCTCTAGAAATGGTGCTGATGATCATTGGATTCCGGGGCTTGCAGGAATTGCGGTTTTGACTATATTACTGCTAGTAATTTTACTATAAACCTTTCAGCTTATTGATAATAAACATTTCATTTATATCTGGTTCGTAGGCCACAAGTTTTCTATTTTTAAATTCTTTTGGACTCATGGAACCTACATCTTCACAATTAGAGGTGTCAACAATTTTGACATCGATGTCATATCTATTAAAAAGTTTTATAATGTAATCTCTTTTCTTGTCGGCATCGCTATCTAGAGCCAAGAAGATTTGCGAATCATTTATAGCAATTGCTTGAAATAATTTAGAATCTTCTCTCAAGGTTGAGCCTAATATTGGCACGGCGTTATCACCAGCAACTATAGCATCAAAGACTCCTTCAACTAAAACTATAGGCTCAGTCCAATCAACATAGAGTTCATTAAAGATAATATCCTTGCCAACCGGGGGATTTAAGTATTTCATCTTATGTCCAACATAAGAACGAGAAATAAAATAATTGCAGTCACCTTTATTATTGAAAGAAGGTATTATAATCCTTCCACCATATCTTCCCTCTGAGCAGTATCCAATCTTCCATAAGACTATATCTTGCTTTGTAAGTCCTCTATTATACAAATAAGATAAAGGTGACTGTGATGATCTAGGTAAATATTTATTACAAAGAGAAATAAATTCTGGTGGTAGAGATGTTGTCTGCACTTCTTCAATATCATTCATTTCCATAAACATTTGATCAAACTCGGACAAATCTAGACGCCCATCAAGCTCAAGCCATTTTTGTTTCTGCTGATATGTTCCGAATTTTCTTATTATGCGATATATATTTTTTCCTCTCCTATCGCAAACCCAACATTTCCACGCATTTAATCCAAAATTAATAGACATTTTTTTCTTATGATGTTCACAATATGGGCAATAAAAAAGAAATTCACCCGATGATCTTCTATAATCACCTAGAATTTCTGTTACAATTTTTAATTTCTCTTCCATCATTATTCTCCTGCTTTATTAGTATATCATGGAGAGTAATGGTTGTCAAATTTTTTTATTCAGAATTGGTTGCTAACAATCTTATTCCGGCTATTGCTATCACAATAGAGTCTGCCTTATCATCAGTTCCGGGTTTCGGGTTTCCATGTCTTGTATAATACACTGTAAATTTGGAATATTTTGTTTGAACATATTCAATTACTTTTGTTTTAGTACATACACCTCTTTTGATTGTAATCCCTGCTAGTTTTCTAGCTTTATTGGCAGGAATTAAGACAGGTTCTACATCAAACACCTTTCTAATCATATATGAGCACATGCCATTAAATCTTTGAAGTTTTGCCATTGTATTTGCTGTTGTTTTTCCTCCGGCAAACATAATAAATGGCTCTTCTATAAAAACATGCTCATAACTATAATTGATTTTTTTTATATATTTTTCCAATTCAATACATCTAGAGGATAAAGATGTTTTGTTGTTTAACTTTATTACATCACAAAACAATAATTCTTCTTCCTTATTTAAAATCGAAATTCCAATTCGACTTGTACTTATATCTAAACCTAATATCATAATATATTATAACCTATTTTTTATTACTTGTCAAGTATTTTTTTTAAATATCTAATTTTAATTTAAAAGTATATTGCTTTTCCTCTGTTTTTCGAACAGGAGTGGCTACTTTAGCAATTCCAATTAGTTTTTTATTTTCATCAAAGATGCCAATCTTTGATATGTAAGTAACCTTCTTGAATGCTGGTGTTTCATCCGTAAAGTCCGAGTGTACTATATTTTTTATTTCTTTAGGAGTCTCAGTATATTGTTCGCGATGTTCTGATGTTCTTTGTAGATCCGAACTAGAAACAAACGTTGGATTATTGGAATGGTTTAATTCTCCATATTTTGCATGAGTTAGCATCGTCATGACTTGAGTGTGTGTTGTTCCTTTGTATTCCAAAACATAGCTAGAGGATAAAAGTGTTGTTGAAGAATTAACCGTATTACCATCGTTTGCGCCATAATTAAAATAAATCCATTTTGAATTTCCAGTGGTCTCGTAGGTAATATTTTTATCGTCTAACGACCAAGAACCGGTTAAAACGATAAAACCCTCTTTATAGAGAACAACACCAGCAATAGAACCAGAACCTGTCGAGCCAGTCGGACCAACTTGTACAAGCTCACCGTTGTGGTTCCTATCCTGTAGTTCTCCGATCAAAGAACCGGTTATGAAATATTTTAAACTGACTGATCCTTTTTTAATTTCACTTCCGTATAATATAGAAGGTATTGATATCAAATTAATATTTTGGGCCTCTTTGTTGCCAAATGATGAACTGTATTGATAGTGCGGAGACAAATAGGCATAATGATCTAGAGTATTTCTCAAAGCACTTATTCTAGATCTAGTAGAGGTGGAATAATAATCCCTAGATATACTGGCAGAGAGATTATAAGAAGAAGTTAGTTGGTCTCCATATAACAATTCAGTATTATAAAGGCTGTTTTTAATTTTTTTAAAAACATGTTTTTTACCATCTTTCTCTAAGAATGGATATATCTTACTATTTGTGGGTCTGTCTATATTATATTCATACAATGAAATATAGCCTTTCGGTACACCAATAGAATTGTCGCTATTGGCACCGGGTAAATGCGGAACATTATTTATATAAATTGTACCACTGTGCACAAAATAACTATATTGCGGATAAGCCTCTAAGGTGTTTATAAAAATGTCGTCTTCATGGAAACGATAATAAGACATTTTTAGTAATCCAATCTTACTCTTAACGTGAGTTCCGTATCGGGTGTTTTCTTAAGAGGTTCACTCAACTTGGCAACCCCAAGAAGCTCATTGTTATCATTGTAAAGTCCAACTGTTGTTATATAAGAAACTGGTAAGTCAGAAGATTGTGTTTTAACTCTAATCTTGCTGCCTGTTAGGTATGTTGGGTTAGTAGAATAATTATACTCATTGTGATTGACACGACAGAAATATACTGTGGAATTTAGTTCCACTGTGTTATTGAATTGAAGATTTACCATCCGATGTCTAAGAGCATCCGCTGTTGCTTCAACATTAGAACCAGTCAGTATGGCTTGTATAGATTCCGCATTATGCGAAGTCATCTCAGTTTCGCCCACGGTTCCATTGAGTAATCCACTGCTATTGCCACCTGTGAAACTTGCGGGAACATTAACAGAACAAGCAGCATTCCAATTTGAAGAGTTACTTAGAGCTATAGCTTTATCGCCAACAGAACCACCACCGTCTTGCCTCAAGAGAACCCTACCAGCCGAAAGAACCGACGCAGTTATTTTAAGGGCACTAGCATTGATTTTTGCCACCAAATCTATAGCGGTACCGGTTGCACCACCTCCATTCTCAGCAATCAAAGTGACGGCAACATTAGAGCCGGTAACTCCATTGCCATCATCATCAATTTCAAACACTACGGCAGTGCCTTCGTAATCTGTTAGTGTGATAGTGGTTGTTTCATTTGGCTTATCAGAAAACGTCCATGTTGCTGTGGCAGAAGCTGATTTGAAAACAGATCCGGTGACAACAGCGACACCAGCTTGATAAAATAAAAGACCACATCTAGAATTATTGTTAGCCAGTGGCGTACCAGTATCATTTTTAGCATATAAGATACCGTATTCACCAACAGGAGAATTTACCAAATAAGCGTTAGATCCAGATGCATCTGTGATTTCGACAATAGAGCTATACGGATCTGTGTAGAGTCCTCCAACACCAAATTTTAAAGAAAATGTTCCTTTTTTTAATTCATCTTTGACAAGTAGTCTAGAAAAATTATAGAATAAAGCATTGTCTATTTTATCTCCACCGCCCAATATATCACCATCTTCATCGAATCTCAATATAGAGCCTGTGTGATCGTATCCCATTAATACTTGTGCCATTTGATTATATATGTTTAACTTCTTGCTTTTCTGATTGGCAACCGTGCTATATAATCCAGAGCTAGCTCCAACGCCAACTGTGATGTCAAAAATATGATTAGCAGATGAACTAAGATACGGATAATCATATACTGACTGAAACATACCGTGAGCATAATTTTTTATGTTTGCCTCGGAATATGTCCCATATACAATCGTACCAGTTATAGGTATCGCTTCATGTAGTAGGGTTCTGGTACTTACAACATCTTTACCAGAGTCTAGTGATTTATAAAAACTTTCGGCCATTTTCTCTCTCTTATTAAATTATGGTTTTAGCAAAACGAACTGGTACTACAACAGTATATCCAGTTTTCATACCAGTTACTCGAACAATACTGTCGATATATCTGACATTTTGTGACTCTATAGTTGTAGTGCCACCCAGTTTATTAAACAAATAGGTGCTCGTATTTAAATCTATAGAGGCAGCAATTTTAAATTCACACCTAGTCCCTCGGGGACCTTGAATAGCGTGTTCGCTGGAATTGCTATCGCTGGTTATGGTTGTCACAAGTCCAACATCAACTGTGTAGAATGCTATGCCATCATCGTCAATATAATCGTAGGGCACACGACTACCATCAGTAGAAGCAATGCTTCCTAAGCGACTATCTATTTGAATGATGTAAGCATCTTCTATTAATTCTGGTGACAATGATCTTTTCGGTGAGATTTGATCAGTATCTAATCCTTGATCCAAGCGAATAGAACCGCCTCCAACCAATGAAGCTCCAAATATTATCCCTTGAACGGGATTCTTACCGTTGTATCCAATTGCTTTAGAATTAGAATTATCAGTCGTACCCTCGGTCTCCATATCGCATGCGACAATAAAAGCATCGATTGAATGCATTTTTGTTGAGACATGTTGTTGGTTGATTTTAATTATTGGAAGATATAGAAGATTTAAAGAATCATATGATATTAGTTTTGTTTTCATGCTGGCTGCGTTATCCGTGAATGATTCCAAAACAGGAGTTTGTAGAATCTCAATATCGTAGTAGGCGGAACCACTAGCATGTGTGGAATTATAAAGAGTATAATTAATTTCTTCATCACCAAGAGCAAACTTGGTTATTTGGAAAGAGCCGTCACCCTTTGCCAATAGTTTTCTCCCATGATCAGTTAGCACTGCATCTAGTATTATATCTCCACTATTGTCTAAAAAAGCCATATATTTCTCCTGCTATGTTCATAATAAATAGAACTAGTCTATAAATCTTCTTTTGATTTATTTTTATTAAGATTAAATTTAATATTGAAATCAACAATCTTTCCAGTATCCTTTGATTTCATTCTTATTTTAAATTTCTTACCCCATACTTTATCTTCGGCAGTCCCTAGGGTAACATCATTTATTTTGCCTTTATAGCTAGTCAATGTTGTATCATCTTCATATACTCTCTGTTCAAATGCTGGTTTGATTTGAAAAAGATTTTTAAAACTTTTATCATGATAAATAGTTTCTTCTTGCAAGTTTATCGTGCGGACATGTATCTTGGAATCATCTGAGTCTTTTAATAATTCCACTTCATATATTGGTGTGGGATTGGACGGCACATTTATAGAGTTTAGTGCCCTAAAGATATAATAGTATTTTGTATTTGAAGCTATTACGTCAGAAAACATAACAGACGTTGAGCTTCTATTATTTCGAACATCTAAAACTTTTGCTGCTTCAAAATCTCTATAACTTTTAGGCTTCTGCTTAATTCTATATACTTCAAATTTACCATCTTCTTTGGAATATTGAAAGTCATATTTTCCTTCTAGATTGATCTTTTGTTTTGATACCATCCTTTCATCTTCATTATTTAGAGGAATATAATCAGATGACTTAGAACCGTATTGTAAATCAAGATAAATCTTGATTTTATTTTCTGAATTTGATTCATTAAAAAATCTCACTGCTGGTTCTAGCTGTGGCTTAGGCGAAACATTAACACTTATGGTGGTAATTGGTACCTGTGTCACCTTAAAAGAAGGTGACAAAGTGATTGTTGCCTCTATTTTTTCTAGATCTGATGCTATTTCGGTGAATGAATATGAAGTTCCATATAAAACGATATAAGATTTTAAGCTATAAATATAAGTCTGGTCTTTTCTGATTTGTAAATCATAATATTCACATAACTCTTTATCACCATAAAACCAAAAACTTTGAATCGGATCACCAGCAACTTGGTTTAAATATTTTTCAACTTTATAAACGACTATTTCATTCTCACAAATTTCATCCTCTAATATATTTTTATAATTTTTTACAAACTTTTTGTTTTGTGAATTTACAAAACCACCAAATAGCATCTTTTTAAAGGGAACAACAAAAGGAGAATTGGTGGGTTTTTGTTTTCCTAAGACTATTTTGTTTTCATCATTAATTTGAAATTGATTCTTTAAACAAATTTCCATCAAATCCATCATCTGCAGGGAAATATCGTCACCAGATTGCTTGTCTGTAAAATTGAAATTAGAAAATTGATTTCCTTCTAGAATTGAAGAAAAAAAGTTTTCTTTAAAATCAATTTTCTCTAGAAACTTTAAGCAATTTTTAGACTCTTCCATATTCAATGTTAGGGTGTTATAGTACGGGAAATCTTCCAAAGACATTTTGGATCTTTGATGGTTATAGTTGGTACCGAACATTATATTGTCCATTTTTTTTAAATCTGCCAAGGTTCTAAAATTTAAAGAACTTTGTTTTATAGATATGTCTTTAAAGAAACTCTTATCGATATATCTTGTGTTAAGTGCTTTTAAGTTGTTGAGATCTCTATTTTCATCATTCGGAAATTCAATATAAAAATTAGGAAGCTCTATCTCTCTAGCTTCGTTGGTCATAGATTCATACCCATAAGATCCAAAATTAAAATAATTTTGAACCTTAAAACTTCCCTTGAGTTTTGTATCATAATAGTTAAATCTTAGATTAGACCCTAAAATCGTCCTAATCTTATCCTCTTTATTCATAAAAGGGATTGAAATTTTCTGTTTAACTTCAAAATTCTCTCCACTTATACCGTAAGAAGGGCTTGATAAAGTATAAGGATGATTTTGTTCTTTAAGAAAGTTTTTTAAAGTATCAATTTGTGTGCCAATTAGAGTAAGATCTGCCATCAGTATCCGCCCCCTATGTTTGTTATCCTAGTCGGTGTACTTATTATATTGGAGTCTTCAGAAGCACTGTTATCTTGAGAAGAAACGCTAGTTGCTTGATTGTTTATATAGGTGTTGTTATTAGTCTGGGTTATGATATTCGTGGAAGTGAATTCATACGAAACTGATGAAGCGTCCAAGAAACTAATCGAAACATCATCGTTGTTTTCAAGTGAAGCGTTCACTTGTTGGTCTGAGATTATAAATGCTGAATTTACAACATTTGCCTTGAGATTGTCTTGTATATTGAATTTATTATTGGAATAAACGCTTAGATTGCAGAGTACAGGCTTTTCTATGGAAGAGAAATTAGCTAAATCCATCTCTCTGTAAACCGGTTTATCTAGCATTACTTCTCCATTTTTATCTTTTTCATATTCAGATAGAAATTTAACCTTTGCTATATTTAAATTATTAACACCTATAAAATCTTTTGTTTCCGGAGACGATAACATGTCTTTGCCGTTTTCTAGAAACTCTCCATTGGTGGCTTCAAGTTTTCTCCCTAAAATAGCTTTTATCTGTAGGGGTAGGTCCAAATACTCATCAGAGGTAAATTTAGTTTTATTTTTGTTTAAATCAAAATCATCTAATTTTTTATTGGACATATCTTCATAGGCAGCTACAACGACAGATTGTACTTCAGAGTCTTCGTTAAATTCATTATATGATCCCTTTACTTTGTCATATGATACAAATTCATGATTTTCTCCGATTATCTCCCTAGAAGCTATAAAGCGATCTCGTTGTTCTTCTGTTTCAATACTTGGCTTTTTAATCCTTAATGCATTGTCTTTTCGAGTCACCCTAGTGCTGTTCAATGCCTTTTGAAAGGCATTGAAATTTATATTTTCATTTCTCCTTAGATCGATCTCTTGATTATCAACATCTAAGGAGATTGGGCTTAAAAACTTAGTTGAGTTGCTTCTTATGTTATTTAACGCTGTTTTCGCATTCACTGGTAGAAACATGTTTTCTTTTGTTGAAAAATTTGGTTGAGAGTTGAAGTGTTTGTCGATTTCTGTTTGAACTCTAGATAACATCTGTCTTTTGGAGAAGGTTTTAGTTCCTTTTAGGTTTTGATTTTCTAAGTACCTCAATCTTTTATAGTTAAGTGATGGCTCAATGATATTATTGAATTTTTTCTCATATACAATTCTATTTGTTTTGATTTTATTTACAACTGTTTTTTTAATAGAAACATCATATTGCTTTTGATCATTGAAGTCCAAAAAATTAAGGAATTCCTTCAAGAGTTTAGAGTACATATCGACAAACTTTCTGACCGAATCTACTGTAGCACCTGCAGGATTTAACATGGAAAATATTTTTAAAGACATGGTTTCTTGAACAGAATCATCGTAATTGTAGATATAAGAATAATATTTCAAATATTCTTGCGTTAAAGAGTTTAAATCATATAAAGTATAGCTTGAAAACTTAGTCGCATTTGTTTCATAATTGTAATTTATTTTTCTAGAAATATAGCCTAGATATCTTTTTGCTTCATTCAAGGATTTTTTCATACCCACTACGGTTGCCTCTAGGAAACTATAAACAGGATCTTGAAAGTGTATTGATAATTTATATTGATATTTTCCGGGAGTTGTGGGGCCCAATTCCATATCTGTGAAGTCAAAATATCTTAAGTTTTTTCCGTAATCCATAAATATCTCTTTTATCTCAGAAATTCTGTTGTAAGTTGCTAGATCCTCTTTGTAGATCTGATCCTTTTGCAGAACCTTTAGGCCACTAGCTGAGGGCAAATCAGCAAGAGAAATATCAAAAATAGATTTTTTCTCCAACCTAGTGTTATTTTTGAGTCCCGAAAAAGTATCATAAGATTTTACAATATTTTTTTTTGAAAAAACCGAAACAACTTTGTCTCTTGGCGAGCCAAAAGTATTTGTAGAAATTGTTGTCATCACTCTGTGTCTCTCGATCATAAACAAACTAAACTTAAAGTTTGCTAAAACCTCACTCATAACAACATCAGATGTTTTTCTTAAAAAATTACCATATTTGGTATTATTAATCAATAAAGATTTAATATTAATCATGAAAATTCCATTAACATCAGTATTCTCGTCGTATGAAACTGTTAATTCTGACATTTCTACTGGAGTTTTTGCGGTTTTATCTGGTTTGATGTTTCTTTGCCTTCTTTTGTCTTTTATTTTTAAATTAGAAATTTTTCTTAATCTTAATTTATCATGAGGAGAATCAGTATGATAGGAGCCTATCATATACTGACCATTGTGATTGTGAACTGGTCCGGACCAAAAACTTCCATTCGGTCTTTCAAACACATTTGTTTGACTCAATATTTTGGAATTTTCAAATATTTTTTCTGATTTAATAGGACCAGAGTACCTAATATCATCGACATGTAGTTTCAAATTGTATGCGTGAGACAATTGCTTAATATCAATAAAACAATATACAAAAACAGCCAAATCTGTTATATTGTTCTTATTGTTTGTATATGTAAAGCTGTTTTGATATTCAATGATTTCACCATGCACAGTCTTTGAAAAACCAAGAGACCTCGACTGTCTATAGCTAAGTAAACTAATATCTGAAGGCAAGATACTACCAGAAGATATATTCTGTATGACCTGCTTATTATCAACAAATAAAACACCCAACTTTAAAAATTTGGATAATGTGCTATCTTTCGACCACAAAAAATCTCCGTTTGAATCTTTAACATCTTTCGTGACGATATCTAAACTTATATTAAAGGAACCCTCAGTGTTATCGGTCAATATGATTTGCTTGATAAAAGCATTTGGCAAATTCTCAAATCCAACTAATTCTACAGACATATTAACATTTCTCCAAGTCTTCTTCTCTGACTCTAGAGTCATATATATTGATATCTAAATCTTCTCTATCTGGACACTTTACCTCTAAATCTAGAAAAATATCTTTTGCTCGTAATTGTCTAACTCCGCTACAAATATCTTCTTCTGGTATTTCATTATCAAATAGTATATCCATATAATATTCCACATGAATTTGCTGCGGGTCATCAACAGAAGAAACATAGGTATCATCTAATACTAACATATCATTTTTAACTTTTGTTTTCTGTTCTTTGAAAATTAATTTTCTATCGATAGTGACCTCATCCTCGTCATACATGTAGACTTCTATTTCATATGAATCCTTGTGGAAAAAACCATTTCTCTCAAACATGTTAACTAATAACTGTTCTTCTCCTATATCAACATAGGTTCCATCTTGTAGAGTGACTACCGGCAATTTTTGCGAAAATAACAAACCACCAGATGATTGATCAATATCTGAAATGTTTTTCACAGTCATTTTATATTCAATATCGCAATTTATTTGAGGTATTGGTACCGTGGTGTCCAAGGCAGATTCTATAACATTAGTAGAAGAACTTATCTCTCCATGGAGAAAAGTAATACTCCATCCGGGTGTCTTTTTTTCTATGGGATTGCTTGATCCTAATGGCATTTGTAAGTACTTTGTTGTTTCGAAAAAATTATTATGATCATATAATTTTTGATCCACACCGTAGTAATTTGTTTGTGGCTTAACAGAAGGCGTTTCAGTTAGAATTCTAGTTTTAGCTTGCGTATTGACCTCAGAAAAGCCAGCATTATCTGTATCATAAAGTATATCGTCGTCGAAAAAAGCATAGGATGCTGGCTTTAATTTTCCTTTTGCCAATAGCCTTCTGCCATGAGGTGTTAATTCTATTTTCAATACATCTTCTTTTTTGTTAAAAAAAGTCACTTATGGTTTTCCTTTTATTTTTTCTTTAATGATTTCATTATTGGATTCGGTTGCACTTTCATCGGAGTGCTTAATATTTCAGATTTAAGTCTTTCATTTGAAACTTGTATTTTTTTATTCAAATTAACGCTAATTTTTGGCTTTATAACGTTTTGTGGTCTCTCATCTTCTTTTATTTCACGCTCAGCAAAAGTAACCTCGGCATCTAATTTAACTAGTTCAACCAAGGAAAAGAAATCGTAAGGCCAGTTGTATGATATATCAACGACGGCGCCTTCTGAGTTTACAGATGCTTCTGATAGGGTATCGGATCTGCCGATGATTTTATTATAATAATTTATTTCTGCTCTTTGCTTGACCTTAAAGACCATCCACCTTATATCTGTGGGTATGTCCTTAGCCACAGCGTTCTTGTCTAGAGTGCCAGTCTCTTTCTTCGTCACAGCCCCATCGCCCAATAATTCATGTGCCAATAGATCATGTGTTATGGTCGACTCAACCTCATCAAAACGTCGACCTATTTTTGGGTATAAATTTTGCCATATATTTGCTAAATCTTGTTTGTCTAAAGTATGGGAAAATTCAAATATATACATAGCAAAAGGCTGCAGACTTGTGTTTCGCACAAAATCCATTGGTGGTGGAAAAACATATCTCTTCATTTTTTCAACCATGTCGATAACCGAATCTCCAACTAATTTCTTATCTTCTGTAGTTCCTTGGGCGTTGTCTACGTCATTTCTAGAAAGAGTAAAAAACTTTCTATCTCCCTCTCTTTCAACGAAGGGAACAGCGACAACAGCTTCGCTAATAACTTTTGTGTCCGCTAATTGCCCCAATTTAGTCGGCTCGGTTGAAAAGCCACAAAGATCTGTCAAAGAACTAGTCAGAGTCAGATTGCCACCTAATTGATTACTTACCCAGTCAGTTGGTACATCATCTACTTGTAAGAATATTCCTTTTTTGGCATCCTCTTCAATTCTTCCATATTGGTGCCACATTCCTCTAGGAACTGATTGTGGGGCATTATTTGGTAAAGTAATACTATCTGAAGCTGATAAGTGATTAAAGTTCAGCATTGGTGTCTCAAACTTTGTCTGTATGGCCCAACGAGCAGGGTTGTCTGTCGAGTTTGGAAGTACAATTGTATCACCTCTGTTTTCTTTTTCCTGTACGAAATCTAATTTAGAAAAAATATTAACAGATGCGCTTAATCTCATAGCATCTCCATTTATTAATTGCGTCTTTTTACTAGTGGCTGTATCTATGTCACCAGCATATCTCCACTGTTCAACAGTTGAGTTCTCTATGATTTCATTGAGGGTGTATTTTTTTGTTGTTGGTGGTCTAAATGTTATATCACAAAAAGCTTGCCCGTAATAATAAGGGGGAGTGAAGGGGTAGTTTTCGCCTTTTTCCGGTTCATTTCCGGGACCACTAGAGTGTACGGGCTTTGAGGGTGGACCAAACGCTGTCGGTCTTGAATACATAGTAAATGTTTCGCTAGTATTCTCGGCATACTGTGGAGCGTCTATAAAGCCACCACCATTAGTCTCTATTGGAGTGCTAGCAATGTTTTTGCTTTTGTACATTTTTATTCTCATCATATATGCCTTACCAGCCTCAGCATTTCCAAAGTCTGGATCGTTAGATGGTTTGGAGACTATAGTTGTAAAGGTGTTGTTTTTTAAGAAAAAATTAGGAACCTCGGCAGTGAAATTGTGTGCCATTAGTTTATATAGGTTGTTGCCTGTTCCATCCCATATCACAGACCCAGAGTTGTTGGCCTTTGGATGCGGCTCGTTACAATATATTCTCACACCAGCCAAAGACTTTTCTGGTTCCACTACTGCTTCAAATGGAATTCTTTTATCAAATAACGTTGAACTAACGCCATTGGAAGTCAACATATAATCGTTAGAAGATTTGAGCACGTTATTAGTTGCCACTTCACTTACATTTGAACTTATAAGAGGATAGTCGCATGCAACACCTGCTTTGATTGAATTGAAAAATATTCCCGGTGCGAACATCGGCACCATTAAATTTTGAAATAATACCGGCTCTTGATTACTATCTCCAAAAACATTTGCTGCCATTTTTGCAGAAACAGAGGCACTATAGGAGCTATAAAATTGTTTTGCCAAATCAACAGACCTTTGAGCTGGGTAGAAACCATCGTATGGAATAAACTTCTTAATTGCTTTACACTTTAAGCTTATAGATGACGGATCTACAAAATCGTCATGATCTTTTTTAATTATATCAAAATGTTTAAGGAACTCTGAGGTTGAATATATTTTATAAAAATCTGACTTTGAAGAATCATCGGTATTCGATAAAGCACCTGTAAGAGAAAAAAGATCTGATATTTCCTCTGTAGAGCTTTTTGCTTGATATTCTTCAACATGGTCACTAATTCTAAATTCTGGTATTATACTGTAGTCTTTGCCTTTTTGTCTTAATCCTTGTATGTAGTTATCATATGTATCATAAAATGGCGCCAAACCGGATTGAGAGCCAGCTTCCCATTTAGCCTCACCAGAAGGGATATCTTGTACACTATGCAAATCACCCAAGGTTGATCCAAAATCTATTCCTTCTATTGGCATACCATTAGCGCTTACAACTGATGCTGATGGAGTCAAAGTGTGTTTTCTGTTGTATTGTGGTCCGATGCGATAAGAGTTTTTTATAATACCATAGCCAAGTGCTACATTGACTTTCATGTATGTTGTTGCAAAAGAATATTGATTTTGTAAAATTCCATAATCAACATAACCAGTGTCTTGGTTATTAGTATCGTACCCATAGAATCTAAGATATCTATCGCTGCCTGTGTCGGCCAAAGTGTCCCAAGTGGTGTAGGCATCTAGTGGCCATACACTTTGAGTTACCAAGGAGCCGAAACCGTTCTCTATTACTATCTCTTTTCTATCGCTTCTATTATCTCTCCATGGAAAAACAAAAGTAGTCCTTTGTCTATTGTATTTTTTAAAAGTATAAATTCTCGGAGGAAACACTGTCTCTCTATATCGAAAATATTCAAACGAATCTAGTGGAGAATTGTCGTTGTCCAAGCCACCATTTAGATAAAAATTGGTAATATTTTCATATTGCTTTGACCTCTCAAGTTTTTTGTCGAGTATTTCGTTTAATTCTTCGTTATTAAAAAACACAGCTTCATTCGCAAAAGTTGAGACCATTTCGAATCTCTCGATAAGTCCATCGGGCGTAAGTGAAGCACCGCCAACAGAAAAGGGTTTTGGACTTGTTATGACAGGATTCTCAATGTAGAGTTTAATGTTTCCATACTTTGCTCTGAATGTATCGGTTCTTCCACCTATATCAAACTTTTGATCTGGCCCCGGTGAATCGACGAAAGTAAATACATTCTCTTTTCTCTGTTTTCTAGAAAGTGGGTTTTCACTAACTCTTATTTGTTTCCATGTTGGAAAGCCGTAAGGTCCATTTCTTTTGAGCATCAAGGTAGGAAAAAAAGATGCTGTATTGGGTAATTCATGCGAGAAAAGATAATTTTTTTTATATTTTAAATCGATTGTGTTCCCACCTATGTAGTTCTGAGCTATTGGCATTTTGTTCGAACCATAGGGATAATTAATCTCCTCATAGGGAACAGTAAAGGTGGTAGGAAATTCACTAACATCCCACCCATTCGGTTCGTAAATAAATGTGTTTAATCCAACAAAATCTACATAATGTTTTGCCATTCTATTCTCCAAAAATTTCTGATGCGGTTGGGAAGACTATCGCTGATACGAAACCAGACTCTCCATTAATAACTACAGATGAACTTAAAATTCCATCTCTGGGGCTGTATCCGTAAATTCTTTGCTTTCCACTGTCTACACTATAAGTATATCCTAAAGAAGCAGTTACCCAACTATATTGAAAATCTGATCTAGGGATTGGGCTTGTAACGTATGCATTATCATATTTTTCTATTATGGTAAAAGTACTAGAGGCTCCACTCAACGGTTGCCTTCTAGTGTTTCTATTGATCTTGTGAAAAGAAGGTTGTGTAGCATACGAACCAGTTACAATTTGACCATATACGGGGTCAATACCAAATTGTCCCGAATGTCTTCTTAAATGAGTCCTTAAACCAAATCTGCGGCCAAGATGATCATCGGCTCTTATTGTGGATGACTCACCAGAACCAGATGCTCTAACTGTTAAATTTCTGTAATTCAAACTATTGTGCACAGAATATTCTTGTGAATAAGCATCTAAGTAGCCGTAACTTTGAACCTCGGGACCACCGGGTGCAGAGAATCTAGAAGAGATCACATATTTGTTATTACTGCCCGTCACTCTCTGTTGTACTATATCTTTTGACTTTCTAACATTGCCTAAGACCTCTGTTACACCACCAGAAATAACAGAGGCAGAATGTATTGAAGTTCCAACAACAGTTGGTGTGACATTACCATTGGCACCAAATGTTGATGATCCTGTTATGGAAAATAAAGCGTAAGACTTTGAGTTCAAAACTGTACTGTTCACTTTGGAGTAATTAGAAGTATTTAACTCAACATTGATTGATCCTGTCACAGCATTTATCGTGTTGCCATCAGAAGCAGTAAATGACTCAAAATCGTAATAAAGTTTAACATTTGAAGCCCTAGAGTGCGTTCCCGGCTGTTGCTTAAGACCCCCATTGTACAATTCAACAATTTCCCCAGAGGTAAGTTTTCTATTGAAATAAACAAACTCATCCATAAAGCCTAAAAAGTTATTACTGTTTCCAGTATCAGAAGGATCATCAAATAAAGTAAAAACATCATCTGGTGCGTTATTGACAAAAGCTGCTTCGATACCGCTGTAGCCACTTGATGTAGCAGCACCCAAAGACGCGCCATTGACATATGCCTCTGCTGGAGAACTTACGTCTCCATTGGTTCTAGTGATCACTAAGTTTATCATGGTTGTTCTATATGTAGAGTGAAAATTTGACCATTCCCATCTTCTATCTTTATTAGAACCATTACCAGCATCAACACCCCACTCTCTTACTTTTAACGTTCCATCGGTCTCAACCCAAGCAGCACGGGAATAGCCGCTTCCGGTAGTGGAGTTAATGACATAAAGAAAGCCTTGATTACCAGTAACCATATTCGTATCCATATTGATATACATTCCAACAGCATAGCCATCTGTTATCGGTGTCAAACCAGAAGCTGGGGCAGATGCGCTGACTTTGGTGCCCTTGGCAGTAACCTGTATCATATTTCCGTAAGAAGCACTTACGCGAGTTACGTTTGTCGTAAACCTAGCAGATAAGAAAGTTTCTATTTCATCCCACATTTGATTGTCTGTACCGGTTGAGTCGATTGACTCTAGGGTGGCAGAGCTATCATCATCGATTTCAAAACCAATATTGTTTCCATAAACTGTTGTTCCGGATATTTTCCAAGAATGTCCATCTGTGACGTGATCTACGCCAAAAACTCTTAATGAGCCACTAGAAGCAACAGGGCTAACTGGTGCTATAATATTTAGCTGTGTTGTATCGGGCTGTCTATTGTTGCTATGAGTGCCAAAAACATTTCCACTTACAAACGGAGCTTGTCCCACCAATGACATTGGGTGGGTTGTTTGCGGTAAATTCTGCAGAGTGTCATCGGCTAAATATCTACTTTGATCGCTATTTTTTACGAAATATGGGTTGTTTTGAATTTTACCACCCATTGATATAACTTCGTATAGTTGCGAATAATTTCCATGGTTCTGACTTGCTGTCGTTGTCTGAATATTCTTCATGTTAAATGGTCTTTTGGCACGACCATCCCTATAATATACAGCAGATTTTCTATCAACATCTGGATAGTTACTGCCATAATCTGGACCGGCAAAGCCAAACGCCCCGTCTGCGCCGGCCCCTTTTTCGACAAATAGTAATCTCCAAGCCTCTGGTCGAGTATATTGATTATCAATATTATTAGGAGGAGCGTTGCCTGTGTAGTCATCTCTTAAAGAGGTGTCATATTTATTTATTTCAACATGTCTGGCTTGGTGTCCACCAACCCAAGCGTTTGGGAAGGGACCTTGTAGTGGCACATCATTAGAGATGTTTGTTGTATCTGAGTGTAAGTTAGTAAATACAGCATCACTTTTGTAGCCTGTTGCAACTTTTCTATTGTACCCAGATGAAACATTTCCGGATATAATATTCATAGGCATACGATGTTCGCCCTTTACACCATAAATATAAGAGCCGCTATCATTAAACGGAAGAGTAATTGGGTTGCCGGCAAACTTTCCAGTGTACGCCTTAACGTTGAATTTTTTCTTTGGATTAGGTTCTTCAACGTCATTACATACCCTAGGTAATTCTATTCCTTGACCTTCCCCTATGCCCACAACTAAGACGTTCTTTGGGACTCCTATAGAAGTCCTTGGGCCGTGTTTATGAGTAGCATTGTAAATATAATCTCTGTCTTTTTGAACTGAATAGTTTGTACCGCCATGTATTGTTGGCTTTAGATCCTGTGATAAACTATAAGGTTTTGAAAATCTTCTAGTTGCGTAGGTCGAACCTAAATAACTAACCCTATTGGATCTAGCTAGCAGCGAAGCGGTTGCGTTATTGTGATTGACCAATATTTTTCTAAGGGCCTCTCTGTCTGATATGTCGGTTCGAATCTTTCTTTCTTTTTGCCACAAGCAATTATCATTTTCATTTCCAGAAATTGGGGAGTGTCCAAATTTCCATTTATATTTTAAGAAACTAGATCCATGCATACTTCCTTCTGTACTAGCCACGGTTTCAACTAGAGGAATTTTATTTTGATATTTATTTCTCTCAAGTATATGAGATTCTATTACATTAGAGATACCATTCGATCGCCGAACACTAGCTGGGAACAATTGATCAACCATATATGATACGCTAGAGTCAATCCATTTAAAGTACTCTGTGAATCTGTCAAAATCCATATCAGACTCTACATTTTCAAAAAATAATCGTCTCATGTGGTCTAGTTTTTTATAATTTAGGCGATATCGCTCAACGGCCTCTCCGTGGAGATTTGAAAAAGCTTGAATCGATGAAAACATTTTAAGCATTTCTTTTGAAATGACTTGATACATACTCTTCTCTAAAGCATAAAAATTATCCGATACGTCTTCATCTTTTATAAAATGTTTTTCTTTCTCTCCCTTTATAGTCACGCCATCAGAAGAAACACTAAGTTCTGGTGTTTCTTGTATGGAACAAAACACGAATTCCTTTGAAATTGCCTTTGTGGAGCTTACAGTAAATCCTGTTCCTTTGGCACGATGTTCTCTTCTGATGATTCCATCCGCCCACCCGTATCTACTATCCATAGAACCACTACTTACATCGTCAACAATAAACTCTCCGGACGCATCTGATGTTGTTAAGTTTTCGAAATCCCAATTAAATATATTGGATTCATAAGTTGGAATGTGATAGTTTTCTGTAGAATCACCAAAAAGAGTTGAGTTGCTATATGGATCTTTTGTACCTTTGTTGTGCACATCTAAGTTGTGAGTCTTTATTGTAGAATTATCTAAGTAACTAAACCATGCCGCTATTCTACCGATTTTTAAATCAGATTTTTCTAAAACAGTTCCGGTAAAATCTTGTCTGTGGGAACCAGCATAGGCGCGTTTAGGTTGGCTTAGATAATTCGATCCGGTAACATAATTTAAACTAGCCGAAAGGATAAATTCATCTTTGACAACATCGAAAGCGTGTGTAACCCCATAAAATTCAATTTTATAGGAAGGCTCTGATTCTTGTGAAATTTTACCAGAGTAAGGCTCCTTGTTAGGCTTTATTCTTACCGCTATGTTCCATTTTTCATTTGAATAAATGTCTTTAAAGAAATCTGTCTGTAAATTTATAGTATTATTATAGTTTTTGAGTACAAACTTGGCGTCTTTGGAAGCCAATTTATCCCTAACTAGGTATACTTGGAAGTTGGCAGCATCTTCAGTAGCCCAAGTGTATACAGCAGATGATGTTTGGGCTTGATGGAGTCCAAAAATCGATGAAGATAAGAAATTTGTATCGAAATAACCTCGATCAAAAACACCGAGTTTTTGAGGGACTATAATAGATGCTTCAAAAGTTAAAGCATTGTGCTTCTCTGATTTTCGACCAGAGGTACCAGACATATAGGTATCTGTATAGGAAACAGATGATGTTTGATAGATTGTAGCTGAAAAGTGATCTTCTAGGTTGAAATTAATATATTTTTTATCTACAGAACTGTGCCTGTGTTTATCGTTTAGATAGTGCGTCCCATTGTCTGTGTAAATGTTTAATCTAACTATTTCATCATCAATCCCAAAGCATCTAAGCATGTTTCTTATGGAAGATTCTGTTCCTTTGCTTTTGTAGATAGCCTCTAAGTTATTATAAATATTTGTATAGATTAAGTTCTTAACCTCTTCTAATTCTTTTTCGTATTGTACTTTATTTAAATCTCTTTGACCAAATTTTTCTAAAAGCGAGGAGTCGATAAACAAATTTGGCACCACAAGTCCTTTTTCAAGCAACAACCGGTCAGCAAAAGGAAGTGGTCGATAACTAGAACTAGGAAAGGTTTTAGACTTAAGATCCGGCAAGGCTGTTATTTGAGCATAAAGTGTATCAAAATAACTGGACATTATTTGAATCAAATGCTTTGTAACATTTTTGGTGTCTTCGTCTCTAATCCATTGAGGAATTTTATTATATAATATAGCCGGATTTTCTTCATCGTGTTGACTACCAGATGTTTCAAGCTCAGTTTTCAAAGAAACAACTGTTGGGTGACTGCTGTGTATTATCGGATCTTTATCTTCCGAGGCAAATAAACCAGACTCAACAAAAGCAGAGTTCGTTGATCTAGCACCAGAACTATATCCAAACCACGAACCATTAGCTAATCTACCAGAGTAGTCCAATATTGTTGAGTCTATATTGCTGTCACTAGTAATCCCTTCGTTGAACTTATAATATAATCCTAATTTTATATTAGCATCATCAGTGTTGGTGCCGCCGCCGACATGTCTATACCAATTATTATAAATTTGCCTTGAAGTTCTTCTTGTTTTCCAAAAGCGAAAATCATCCAAACTAGCACTCAATTTTCCGGAGTATTGAGCGGCTGAGGATGCGGATGGTGATGTCTGAAGGGCTCCAATATATCCATTGATCAAGCCACCAATATCGTTTAATCCTGTCGTACCAAGTGTTTTCTTTTCATTTAAATCACCATCTTTATATATTCTAGATGTTACACCAACAGAGGATGATATAAAAGAGAATGCATAATGATGCCAATCAGCCAAAGAAGATGTTGTAATTGTCGACGTGCCTATTGCTTGTTCATAAAATCCATAAGTACCAGATTGCAACGTTGCAATAAAAGTATTATCACCATAAGTTGTGCCGGATAGAGCTAAAGTGAACCTACCATAGTCCGGAGTGGTGTAAGCATTTCCATTCCAGAGGTCTAAAATAACTTCTTTTTTTGTTTTAGCAATATCAAAAGCAGCTTTTTTCAACCAAAATTCTATAGTAAATCCCTTGTTCATTTTCATTTGAAAACTAGAGACACGATCCTTTGAGGAGTCATATATAACTGATTTGTCAAATACTTTATAAAGCGGTATATTTTCCATACCAGAAGAGGCAGTGTGAATCCCCCCTTTGGTAAAAATATATTCATAATCTGTGGAAGAATTTGGTAAGCCAAAGCCATCTGTTATACTTGCTGCTGTTCCCCACCCGCCATAAGAAAATTGGATATATCCGTTAGTTTTTGGGTATCTCTTGTCAAATATATATTTGTCTAGATAAGATGATGATAATTCAAATAATATTTTTTCTCTATCTGATCCATCGTAAGGGTATTCGCCATAAATTCTTTCAATTGAATTTCTATAATACTCCAAGGCTGATCCAAATTTTGCGAAATTGGAAGCAGTGGCGTAGTCTATAAATGGCTGAAATGTGTCTTGTTGTTTTATTTTTGTTAAAATAAAATCTTTGGATTCTACATCTTGACTAGCAGTGGCGGCATTTTCATAAGTTATTGCTTTATTATTAAAAAGATCTTTAATACTCATCTTTCTCTACTCTAAATTTAAAAAGATATGGCTGTTCTCTATAGGAAGATAAAGAGTCTTCGTAAAAAGAGAATCTAATACCATAGGAATACCCAGCTTCTAGGAGATCCATATCCAAGTCAAAATAATTACCTTTCTTATCGTATGAAAGCATTGTAGCATCATCTGAGCCTGTGTTATATGGTATGACAATTTTACTATCCGACATACGAGATATTTGATAAGAAGCACTTTGTATCATCAAAGTGTCTGGTGTGGTTTTAGCTTTTGAATAAATCGAAGGAGACCAATTCTTTTCGCGAACATAAAGACGAAATCTTTCTGTTTGATTTCTTGTATATTTCTTTTTCAAATTTGATATCTTTAAAACATAGTTTGTGTCGGGATTGTAGTCATTAAACTTAAATTTCTTTGGAGAGATAGCCGATCCAGTATGTATGACATTGTCCCCTAAACTCCAAACGTCATGTAGAAATTGATATGTTGAATTTATAACAGAACTAATCACAGCAAATTTAGCGTAATAAACTCCCTGTTCTTGCCTACTAGCGGAAAGGTGTGTAACAGTTGCATTGCTAGTGTTTTTAAAACCTATAGCGTTACCTTCGGGCAAAGAACCCGAAGAATAGTATAGCCTCATTACGGGAACTAAACTTGAATTTCCACCTATATCCCTTAACCTTCCTCTGATGTAATTATACAAATATAATGTATTAATGTTTTCTGGACCGGGAGCCAAAGAACTGCTGAAATAAAAATTTTCTCTATCGTCTTTTCTACAAGAATTCCATCTTGCTTCAATCACTGGTCTTTCAAAAAAGAACTCTGATGATCTTGCAAAGAACTTTTTGGTGTAATACGACTTTGTTGCTCCAATTGTATTTGTAGCAGAATATGCTTCATAAGAAGAAGATAATTTAATCCCGAAACCGTAATTTGCCTTGGTACCAACTATCCACTCTTCTACTAAAGTGGTAACATCTATCTCCAAATCTTCATTGCCTTTGCTGAAAGTTTGCTCATATGAAGGGGTATCGTCTCCCCAGAAGTCTCCACCTTGGGTGGCCCATTGTCCATCGCCACCACCAAATTGACTCACAACGGTGACAACACTATCACTAACTGCGGTTCCAGCTAAGTTAGACGCAGAGTTCCCACCTAAACCCAAAGCAGTTTGAGTGAGTGTTACAGTGGCACTATCAGCGCTAGCAACAACGTTTAATGTCTCTGCGGTGTTTGCTGCGTTTACAGCCGCAGCTATGTTTGTTGCGAACTGATTGGCATTGCTGTTGGCGTTTGCAAAAGCTATTTTTGTAGCTGTTGAAGTAGATGTACTATTATCGATTTGAAAATTTACAGAATTACCAGCAGAATCTGCGACAGTCAAGACTCTAGTGTTTGCGGCACCAGCAGTTTTACTTAAAGCAGTTAAAGTAGCAGAAGCGCTCACAAAATTATTATTAGCATTAATCCAATTGGAACCAGAATGATCGTGGGTTATATCAGTGTATTCTTCCATATCTAAGCCACTGCCTTCTTGCCAAGAAGCAGATATCGGCAGTACAGCTAGTTTAAAATTCTTCGGCAAAGTTCTAGAGTGCTCAGCATTATACATTTTAAGGTAAAAATTAACTTTACCAGACGCAGGTATATTGCTAGCATTTCTATCAGCGGTAATATCTTCTATAGGAAACTTGATTAAGATTCTAGATAATTCTTCACTACCAGCGCTTTGCTGTCCATATATGGAAAATACTTCTAGAACATCAGCTTCTCCCATATTTGATCCAGTTCCTCTAGTAACCAAGCTAGAGCCATAAGCATTTGTTATGGTGTTATCTGCATTAGCGTAATATCTTTTGATTGCCATTATTTTGCTGTCCCCTGTATATCTAGCTCCGGATATTTTAATTCCATTATAACATTTTTTGGCGTCTTTATAAATGTACCATCTTTTGACATTATTTGGTCAAAGTCGACTTTGATAGTTGAATAAGATGCAGAATTTTCATTTTTAACCGTAACTTTGCGTACATCTATGACCCCTTCTGTTTTATTCAACACTTCATATATTCTAGTCAAATATATCGGCTCACCAACATACATTTTATTCGAAAACAAATCTCTAACCGATCCAATAGCAGTCTGAAGTACAGAATCATGTGAAAACTTTTTATCAACCATTATAGTGAATTGGACAGAAAAATTAATTACAATTGGATCCATTATCTCCACTTTATCATTAACCGCTTTGTACTGATTCAACCAATTTTTGAGATTATTTTTAACTATACCATTTGTTTTAGCAAGGTAGCCATTAGAGTCCTCAGATATTACATATAGAGATAAAACTCTATTAGTGGAAGAAGGATCGTTAACGATGCTCGCCCTCTTAATTGCGCCGAATTTCGAGGGCATATTATATACTAGAGATTCATAATCCTGTTTTGTCACTGCTCTATTTTGAGATGAGAAGTGAGACTTAGCTCTCTGTTTAAGCTCCTCAGCAGATAAATCCACAGATACTGATGTTATCGGTTCATCATTATTTACTTCCAAAGAGTTTTCAACCACCTCTCTCTCAGCATCACTGAGAGATGTGGAATCTGGGAAAACAAATCTCTTACTGATAACGTTACCGATTGAATTTGCTGGGACATTTGTAGCGTTAGCAGAGTTTGCCCTATATGTAACTTCCAGAATTGTATTATATGGAGATATTCCAAACTTATTAGTGGAGATTAGTTTAGCAGGATCGAAAGACTTTGAAGAAATATAATCCTTTCCATGTAATTTAAGAGCTACCTTTGAAGGATCAGTTATTGCAGAACTGTCTTCTCCATCGGATCCAAATCCAAATTGCAAATAAGTCCCCGTATCGTCTTGTTCTAGAACAAATCTTCTAGTGGCTGAATATGGCTTAATTATAGATCTAACTCCATCATTGAATGCGTTGTTGTTGGTAGTGTCCACAAATATAACTTCTTGAGCTAAATTATCAACTTCATAATATCGGTTTCCCTCAGAATCATATACAGAGATTATTTCAGATATATTAGAATCTCCAACTCTCACTTTTTTAAATTTCTCAAAAGCAGAGTCGTTCAAATCAATCTGGACTGACTCCAAGACACCAGAGTGTACCTGCCCATAAGCTCTTACGGCAAAATATGTATTAGCACCAGTAGAAGGATTAATCCTCGCTGCTACAATATCAACCACATCACTAGAAAAATCTATGTCCTCAGTTAATATGAAGTTTCCTCCATTTGATGTAGAGAATGATGTCCCAGATTTTAGTATTGGTAGATACCTATTGTCGGGTCCATTTCCCTCTGTGTTCGAGGGGCAAAGAATATAGATAGACACCACACCAAAAGAAGATGGTGTTCCGCTAAACTTATATCCCAAAGATCTAGCATGTTTACGTACATTATCAAATTCCAGAGAAGTATCTAGAAAACTCTCATTAACATGATAGTCTAAGTAATATGAAAGTACATCTCCAACATATGCTACCATATCGAGCATCATGGAACCAAAGCTAGCTTGCGTAAAGTCCCTATAGTTATCTGAATAATACCTCTTAGCATGATCTACCAAATCGTTTTTTATTGACTCAAAATCCCTGCTAGTGTATTTTATAGATATGTTTTTCTTTTTTGGCATTTATAAAACCTCACAACTAGTCTAACTAGTTTTTTAAAAAATATTTTTTTTGTCTAAACAAGCCTAGCGGGGGGGTCATTACGCAGTGGCAAAATACAAATCATATGTCTGCTCTTGATTTGTTTCATCCACTATATACCTTAAAGATATTTTAGGTGTTTCTAAATTCATTTGTAATGAAACATCCAAAACAGTTATATAGGGTGCATAAGTTCTCAATTGATTCATAATTCTAGAATTTATAGAAGAATTATCTATAGCATTAGGAAACTCAAATAATAATTTTTGAAGCCCTACGCCAAAATTCGAATTGAAAATAAACTCTCCGGGTACCGTCAAGAGAATGTTTTTTATATTTTGATTTATTATTTTTACCAAATCATCTGAGTCGTATAATTTGTAGTTACCATCTTCGTCAAACTCTAAAGGAAACTTCACAGTAATAAATTTTTTTTCCATATTGCTTCTCCAATCTTATGCCGGCTTTATACTATATAATTTCTCAAAATTATTTTTACACTCATTCCCATCTTTATCAAAAGGATTTTCCCTTTTGATTCTTCTTCTGATGTTAAAACTTAGACTGCCAAAATCTATAAAGGTTAAACTAGCGGCTATTCGTCTAGAGTTTTCTGACAAAATGTCTGTATTGTTGGATTCTTCATCTGGTGGGTCTCGATCATTGTTTTTGTAGTAAGCGGCAAATAGCTTTCTAGCCTCTCTTTTTGAGTCATTGTATATTTTTTCCAGTTCATCAGATTCTATAGGATTATCCTCGTCGTCACCATTGTCTCTTTCATCGCCGGTACCTAGAGAAAATAATATATTATTATAACTATAAATCATTAAAGCTGATGTCACTTTGGGTATATTTATAATATTATCGGCAAAATGTTTAAACTGCTTAGTCCTCACTAAACCGTCTATATAGCACTTGATTTCTTGATTTAGATCCTCATCGGTATCAAATAAAATCGACATTTTATCGTCTAGTATATCTTTTTCGTAACTAGCAATTGGGAAAGAATATCTTGCTGCTTCATACGGCATCTGCTCGCCCTGTATGTCAAATGCAGGCGGAGTAAGTAAATAGCTACGAAAATCTTGAGCTTTTCCATATGACGACAACTCATCTGCTATAGAGGCAAAAGGAGCAAAGCTTTCAAAAGGTACATAACATAATCTAACTCCCATTTTAATACCTATGGATCCTTCATAGGATCCTCCGTTTGATGATAAAACTGCGTCTCCAAAATAATCTGATATGTTCTTCGAGAGATCAAAATCTGCCCTGTTTTGTGTTAAAAATTCTTTAAATTCTGTTAAATTTACAACTCCTCTTGGGTGGTTGGTTATATCCGTTGTAGTCTTGAAGGCAATACTATCTTTTTCTTTGATAATCAAGTATTTTTCTATATAGAACCCTCCTCTCTTTTTAATACTATCAAACTGCTCTTGTGTTACACTAGCTCCATTTAGTGGATGAATCATATCTCTTTTGGCACAGTCATTAACTGTTCCGTAGGGAATAGCAGATTTGCCACCGCCAATAGGTATTTCAATATCATAAATACCAGCTTTTATCTGGTTACCTAGCATCATATTGGAAGCTCCAATATAATATTTTCGAATATCATAGATGTAGGGTCTCGGAGAAATCTCTTCTCTCATTTTTTTAGAGTATTTTTGTATTTCTTGCTCTATAACATATTTCATAAGTTTTTTACACTGCAGTTCCACGGTATATACGCTAAATATCTTGCTAGCAAATCTAGCTTGATCTAAACCAAGCGTTGCCAAATTATATTCGGCTCTTTCAAAAATGTCCATCCAAGAATCTCCGGATCCTATAATTGTTATACCACTTTTCACAACTGCTGATAATTCATTGACTTCGTCTTTGTAAAAATCAAAATCTACTCCGAGCTTTTCTTTAATATGTTTTTCTAAAACATTTGCCATATAGTTTGGCAAGAACTTGATTAGGTCACTAGACTTTATATGTTTATAATCTTCTTGCGCCTTTTTGCATTCCAGCAGGGCTTCTCTGATTTCATCATTTTCTTCGATTGTACCGCTTTTGACTTCTCTATCGACTATCTGTACTATTTGCTCTAAGAACAATAAGGCGTAAGTATAACCCTCGTAGGTGGAAGAAAAGAAAGATCTTTCTTGTACTAGGCCCTTAAAAATTAACTCGGAGAGGTAGGAGGTAACACTATCATCATAGTTCCTCTCCAAGTCCAGCAAAACATTAGAATAAATAGGCATCGATCTAATTAAGAAATCCGACAAATACACTCTTATGGTTGCCCTAACTATTCCCTCTAGGGTGGCTAATGTCTCTGGTCCAGCTATTTTATCAAAAGGATACTCCTTTGTACATTCCGGTGCTGTGGATAGGCCCTCATGAAAAGGTATTTCTCCTTTGACTTTGTCAATTTTTTTCATAATATCATCTAACATTAAAAAATTGGAATTTTTCGGATTACATCCGGTGGGGTTGGGTATCACTATTTTACTAAATTGAGTCCATCCAGAGTGTTTTGCTTCTTCGATATATATTTGAGGCTCAGTGTATGTACCGCCATATTTAGCGGGGTCTAAAAAATGAATATTTGGGTGGTTAGTTTTGCTTCTACCTAAGACTTTTTCGTCCTCTGAGTAATTATACTCTTCCCCATTTGGTCCGACATATTCAAAATCTTCTTCTGTTAGTTCTATTTCGTCATTTCCGTATAAATAGCCATTCGCTATTTGTCCATTTTCTCCAACAGTTAACATCTTAGGCATATTGTTATATAAATCATGATTTATCCCTTCATATATAACTTTGGCATCCGCTGAGCTAATATCAATTCCGGAAAACTCAGCCCAACTCTCTGAGAACATTTTCTGCATAGAAACTAAGCGATATGGACTACCACTCCCTAATTCTGATTGTGAAGCTTGATATTCTTCTGGTATGACGTTGTTGTTATCGACAGTGACGCTTATCCTTTCATCTCCTATTCGATATAGAAAATTATCTTGTACAGTATCAGTAATCGAAATCATGGATTCGTATTTATTCGAAACTATTGATTCAAATCTACTGTCTTTTCCTTTGCCGTTCGTAAAATATAAATTGAATGGCTGTTGTAGTCTATAATCACCAGAAATAGAATCGATTTGGTTTTTTAATTGAATAGCTATTGTTTTTGGTAAGTCCCTTTTTCCTCCCATAAAGAAAGCTATCCAGTCTGGTGCGTTTCTAGCGGCCAAGTAGTGATTAAAGACTCTATTTGCCTTATCGGATAATATTATCGATAGTAATCCGGGAGTATCCCAGAACTCCATCCAATTCCATTCAATTGTATCATCAATAAACGCTTTTTCTAATCTTTTAAAAGTTCCTTCTATCGCATTAGAGATAAGTGCTTTCTGTGCCGCTGGCATTTCAGACATCGATGGCACTACAGACTTATTGATTTTACAATCCGGATCTTTTGAACTTAAAGCGTCGTCTAAAGCATTCTGCAGAGCATCATCTGGGCCATTCATCAAAAGATCCGCTGCATCGGCCAAATCAGATAGTGCTTTTTCGTTTTGCTTGTTGACAAACTCTCTACCGATCTCGGGATCACTAAAGGCTTCTATTCGCTCTTGGTCCCATTGATCTCTCTCTTCTTTTGTTAAACATATGCTAGTTTCGACGGGAAAATCATCTTCTTCGTCCAAGCTATCTATCAAAGACTGTCTTTGCTCATGAGTTAGCAAGTTGCCCAATTGATTAAAAAAGTTTATAGCAGTAGAGCTATCAGAAAAAGTTGCTGAAAACTCCGGAACTGCTGAGTTTATTACATTCACTATGCCAGAAATAAAATTGGGATCAGCTTGACCAGTCATTGCTCTTTTAATATCTCTCATGGAAGAAGATACTGATAACGCTTTTGTTAGTTTTCTATATGCCTCTTCCTTATTGACTCCAGCCCCCGGAACAGCACCAGAATTAGATAGAATGTTTTGAATTGAATTGTCTATCGAATCTTTAGTGTTTATATCATCACATAAATATTCTTCCAAGACACCTTGCAGACCACCATCCAAAGATTTTCTAGTTATATTTCCCAATTCACCACAGAAATCTCTGTTTTGTAGCATTTGAGCCAACTTCATTATTAAGGCCATAAGTACTTTATTTAATATCTTTTTTAGAGCAAAATAAAAAAGATCACCCAATTGTTCTAACCAGTTCCAACTAGTCGGCAATTCGGGTATTGAGGGAAGAGCGATTCTTATCTTTTCCGGACCACATGGATCAAACGTTAAAGTTGAAAGAAAAGACTCTATAGGTGGATATATCATTGGTCCTCTAGGACAATTAAATTGACCAATCAATTTGCCTAATAAATTAGCACCGGGTATACCTTCTATAATCCTTGTCAACTCCCCTATAGACGCCGTCTCCATTATGGCGTCTATGTATGCCATAACAACAGCTTGCTGTACGTTGCCCAAAGCTTTTCCTAGAGTTCCCTGTTGTATTTCATCCGTTGGTTGTAACTGGACGATACTGGTTTTCTCTGTCTCAGCATCTATGATTGCTTGCTTTTCCTCGTCAGTTTTTGAGGTCCAATCTTTATATTCTGCATTCTCTCCAATTATGATGTCATTTGGGTGCTTCTTTTTAAATAAATCATTCTTTTTAGATTCCAGTTTTACAATATTATCAGCATTTTCTCTTTGTTTTTCATCATTTCCTATTATCTCTGATATTCTTATGACTCTGGAGCGGTATTTTTCTAGGGTTTGTTCATAGGAATCCACTTCAAGCTGTGACTCTTCGATTTTTCTATTCGCCTCAAATTTACTTCTAAGGGCAGAATTATATTCTTCATCGGAAGACCATAACATTGAAGGTACATTTTCTTGTATAAACTGGATTGCCTCATTTAAAGCATCTATAATTGTCTCATATTCAGATATAACTTTCAAATTAAAAGATATGTGACTTTCTAACTCCGGTATAGCAGCTTGGAGGTTGTCACCCTCAGATAAAAGCTCCTCATGGTAAGCTTCAATATCAAATTTCTTTAAAGATTCTAATTCTTTATTTATATCGTCAATTTGTTTTTGAATAGAATCCCTAGAGCCTTCAGACTCATTTAGTTTTTCTATTTTTTTATCAACATTGTCGGATGCGGTTCTTCGAACTGCACTTCCTAAATTGCCACCCTTCCACTCTGATTCCCATGGAGAAGGCATGCCTTTGAATTCCTTATCAACTATATCTCTTATCTGCTGTTGTTTCGTAGCCGATAGGGTGCTGATGATGGTCTCTAGCACCTCAGTTCCACCGGAAGATATCATTTTTTTGAGAATAGCGTAATAGGATTCCTCTAGTGTTAAACCGGCCATGATACATTTCAAAGAAACAGCAGCAATGTCTTTAAAGTTACAAGGGTTAAGGAACCTCATTAGGTCCTTGAAATTAATATTTACACCATTCAAAAGACCATCATTGTAAGATTTACTTAGCATACTAGGTATAGATTTTAAACTATTTAAACCATTCTCTAGGTTCTCTAAACTCTTCAATAACCCAGAATATTCTGGTGTTAGCATGGGTTTTCCGTTTTTATCTTGAAGGACATTGCCTTCATTGTCTGTCTGAAACGTCGCCGGCCAAGCATTTTCTGCTTTAAAAGGATTGCTAAATAAGTCTAGTGTACTTATTATGCCACCATTTAGTTCATAACTGTCCTTGCATTTGATTTGATTTACCCTATATGATAGAGCCTTAGCTAAGTCCATCGTTTCATTTAATATAAAATCATCTAGCTTGCTGAAGTCTAGATTTACACATGAATCTTCGAATTTTCCTGTGCTGCCATAATTAACAGCTAGCTGAGGAAATGTATTGTTTATAGTGAAATCTAACCAAGGAGGTGTTTGATTACTAGCTAAATCTCTAGAGATCTTTGTTATATTAGCAATGTATCCCATCATTGTCTGATCGGTCTTGGAATATTCTATAAAAGTATTTAGAGTTTGACTGCATTCAATATACGGGCAATTTTTTAATTTAGCTCTAACGTTTTTTACGATAAATGGATTTTTCTCATCGGAATTATCAAAAGAAATTTCAACCTCTTCGGCTAGCCGTGGATTCTTTACGTCTTGTAATTCAAAATTATTATTGTTTAACAGAGCATCTAATTTACTAATAAACTTATCAATCCTCTCTTCCGCATAATATTTTATATAAAATGGAGATCCGGATTCTTGAAAATATATACTAGCATTTTCTTTTTGCTTGAAAAAACTCTGGTAACTTGAGAATGTTTTCATTGCAGATTTAAACTTTATTATATCAACCATAAAATCAAGCGGACGTATTGTTACTTTTTCCACACTAGTATTAGCCGAGCCTAAATCTGGGGCAGATGGTACTTTATCAAACACATAGGCAGGTATTGACACTAAAACGGCTAATGTTTTTTGGCCACCTAAAAATGTATAATCCAAAACCCTACCGTATAATTCTAAGGCATTTAAGTTTGTAACAGATTCTAGTTCTTGAGAAATATTGGGATCAATATTTAAAGGACCGGGAAATTCATATATTTGATCTCCCTGTTGATTAATTACGGTTGTCTGCTTTATAAACCCCTCATAATCTAGATTAAAAATACCCTTACATCTTTCTCCTCGGGATTGAGGAGGCGAAGCGCAGACAACATCATCAGTTTCCAATTTACCATAGTATCTGAGCATATCTCTAATAGCCGGTCTTATATAGGATTTCAAGAGGGTAGTAAATTCATATTCTGAATCGTTTATCCCAGTAAACAAAGGAGGAATAGAGTCTCCTTCAACATGTATATCTCCAAAAACATTGATCAGTGTCTTTAATTGATATTCACATCTTTTTTCGTTTAAATAAGGCGTATTGGTTTGTGTCCAATCTGGTTCCATATAATTTTCATTTGGAATACATGTTGGACATATTTTATCTATTTCTTCTGCTTGTTCTTTTTCTGTCTGTAAACAAACATCTTCTTGTATGGTTTTAAATTTTGATTCTGACATATCTTCTCATGTGGTAAATACAGTTGAACTTAATATATGGTTATAGCCGGGCATTAATTCGTCATCTAGAAATTGTAAATCGTTTATGTAAGTGTTCAAATTATCAGTAAAATTATCCCTTACTTTATCAATATGATCTTTTGCCATAGCAGAAAACGGAGGAGCGCCCATGGATATAGTGGCCAGTCCAGTTGCCACAACTCCCAGTGCAACATTAATTTTTAAAAGATTTTCTAAAAGTGTTCTTTGGTTTGAGTTTTGCTTTTTAAGATATTCTACTAGCTTTCTTCCTAAAACCATTGGGTGCAACTCTTGATCTCCTACTTGTAATTCTATCACTTGATTATCAAGTTTTTGACCAAGCGAGTTTGTCTCTCCAACTGTTGCTTCGAAACCTTCAAACTTCCCTCTACCACAATAGATTCTAATCTTTTCTCTAGATATCAATCTCAGTTGATCGGCCTTTATGCCAACTGCTGATTTCCCTTTAGAATCCGGACCTTTACTTTCCCTTGTGGAGCCATCGGGCCCAAGTATTTTTGCTGGTGGTATAGCAAAGTATTCATCTATTCCTAAAGTCTTCTGTGTGATATAGACTCTTGCGGCGTCAAAATGAAAACCGGGGCCAATCAGACCTAAACCTTCGCACGGCTCAAGCCCTTTGGTTTTATTTTGTTCTATTAAGAGTTGCCCTCTACCAGCAACTAGATCTATCATTCCACATTCAGTCAAACCAGCGCCACCAGCGCCAGAAGCCCAACTTTCATTTCTATCTCTACCCAATACGACAAAAGAGTTATGCGCTCCTTTAATAACCGTTTCACATGGAGCTTTATCAAATTCCGGTGTTTTTTCTGGTACATTGGCACAAAAGAATGAACCAACACCCATTTTAACTTGTGTTCGTGTGTATTCATCTGCTATGCTCTCTAAACATGGATTGTAGTATTTTTTCTTTTTAGCCATTTTTTTTCACCATTATTTTAAAACTGTGCTTTTCTTGGTCCACTCCCAATGCCAACTTTCTGGTTTTGTGCCTTTTTTTGATACTTCTCTGTTCGCTCTTTTGACTTCTGGCCACCCGTCTGGTTCTTGGGCCCACAAAGGATGATGCCAATTATACCTAGGGGCATTCTCAAATAACCATTTGTATCTTGGGTTGCTCATAAAGCCGGCTTTTAGGTTGTCACCTATCAATTCTGTTCTTATATCGATAGCTAATCCCCAACCATGATTTGAGGTGCCCGGGCGGGCGGCCATATGTCCAATGGAGCCATCTTCATTGGTATATATCAAGTCTGGCTCAGTATACAATCGCACCTGTTTATCGTATAATCTATAGCCAGATCCAGCTAATTTTACACCAAACTTTTTAAAAAAAGCATCGGCAAGATTGTCTAAATCTGGGACAGCATCTATTAGAACCGACATTGGAGTCTGAGTGTTTTTTGTTTGCCCTAGGAGGCTGGGTGGTATCTTTCCATTAAAGATAACCTGTTCCCCTTGGACTCCGATATAGCGTTTTTGTTTAGGATCACCGTAAGGTTTATACCCTCCTTTGCTAAATGCATTTTGGAGGTTTTGATTGAGATTTGGATTTATACAACTAAGATCCATCCCTCTGCCACCCAAAGCAATTGTGGCGGTTTCCGGATCATACGTTAAGGCCCTTAATCTTCCGGATCCATGTTGAGGACCTTCACCGAAAGTGCAAGTTACAATTTGACCATGTATGATAGGATTAGTAAATTCTACTTGACTTGTTTGAACACCACCGGCATTCTTGGAAAAAGCAACTGGGTGTAGAGATATTATTTTCTGTATTAAACTTGGCTGTTTATATACACAAGGTTCCGGTATAATAAAATCATGTATATCTAGAGGTCTTACTCTAATCACCTTACTGTTTGAAACCGCATTGGTGGTCGAAAGATCCGATGGCAAAACAACAGCTTTGAAGGTAGTCTTACCTCTTAGGCTGTTCTGTTTAAGCTCCGCTATAGCCTCAGTACTCATTTCATTTTGAAATGAAGAATATGCTTGCGGATCACTCAAGGCTTTACGAAATCTAGTGAAAAAATCACTCACCCTTATCTTCCTTGTTAATCATTTTATAGATATCCTCCATGTCGGAATCTGTTAGGTCGCCAGACCCCTCATTCTTTGCCATCAAGCCAGCAACCTTTACCAATTGTTCATTTGATCTCTGCAGAGTTTCAACGTATTTGGATAAAGTTATGCCAATATTTTGATGACGAGATTCATCCTTTGATAACCACTTGATAGCATCATCTAGCAACTCTCGTGTTATTTCACGATCGCTTCTAATATTCTCTACAGCTTCTTCTAAAAATTTATCAACTTTCTTACTCATAGTAAAATAAATAGATTTTGACTATATTTTTGCGTTATACCAGTCAGTCCTAAACAATTTATATTTTTTTCTAAATTTATTTAATTGTGATACGACTTGCTTGGTGTTCATCCCAGTTAACTCTCTGAGGTATAGATAGATCGCTTTTTTGTTGAAAATTTCAATATCATCGACAGAATTTAAAAGTGTTCGTATGGCATTAAAAACTTTCCTTTCATTATCATTCATATCATCTGTAGCCCAGCCATCTATTTCATGACTTAAGTTCTGCCAGAATTCGGCCTTCTCTCTTTCCTCGTGATAAGGATTGTGGCACACTATTTGATCTTCTCTAACTTCCTTAAGGGCATCTAGATAATCCACTTCTCTCTTTGCTCTTTTGGCTGTTTGTTTGACTTTGTGTATGAACCAATTCTTAGTTATAACCGAAAAATATGAAAAAGCCTTTGATCCACGATTAGGATCATATTTAGCCAATATTGTTGTTAACCATATTTTACAATCATCCCTTAAATCATCTATATTTGGAAGGGTTGTGAACTTATAAGTATATACAATTTTATCTACCATTTCACTAAATGCTGGCTGTATTAGGTCCACATATAATTTAGTTTTTTCTTTATTGCAGTTTGAAACACAATACTTAAGTATTGCGTCTTCGTGTACCTGCGTAAAATACATTCTCTTCGTTGCTTTTCGTCTGCGACTCATTTAATTGTTCCTCTTTTTGCTCCAACAACTCACTTTCTATTTCTTCTATGGGTTCCGTTATGTAAAGAATATCTTCGTAATCCTCTAAGATTTCCTTAAGATCACTAGTGTGAGCCAATAAAAATTTAAGAGTTTCATCTCCATAGAACATTTCCATTTCATATACTTTAGTTAAATGCGCTCTATAACTAGCGATCATTTCAACAAGATCATCTAAATTATTAGATATAAAAGCGAATCTAGATAAAAGTACTCGATTATACCAAAAAAAGAATATATTTGCTGCCAATGACAGAATCAATATAATTGATAATATTATAATACTATTCATGATAATCATACCTCTTTTTTTTCTCTTCATGAAGAATTTTTTTATTTTCTTCAATGTGTTCTTTAACTAATGAACCAACTTTTTGTTTTCCGACTTCTGTAGTTCTGACAATATTAGTTAATTGAGGGATCCGCTCTAAACTTTCAATATTATTACAATTTTCACAATCATAGAGTCGTTCCTTCATGCCATGCCTTATTTCAAATTCATGGCCACATTCTTTACACTTATAGCAATATTTTGGCACTACAAAGGACCCTTTAGCACCGGGCTTTTGTCTGTTGGTGCTTGATTTGCTTTTACTTTTGGTGGATTCATGACAACTAGTTCGCCAGTATCATCAATTTGAACTTTAAAATTTCTTAAAACTGGGACGATGTCGGTTTGTTCCATAAGTGATTTTTGCAAAGCCATCATGATTGCTCCGACGGCTTGATTTGATAGTTTGTGATCTTTCATTTTAACTCCTGATTGAAAAATTTATCTGTATTTATGTTTTTGTCATCTATAAATAAGTCATAGATTGGTTTGCCAAACTTTAAATCATGGTATTTGACATCCCATTTTTTAAATTGCTTTTCGGTTACTTCTCTCCAGTCTATACCAGATCCGGTACCTCGTGCTGTCCAGTAGATTATTGTATTACCAGCATCATAAAGTTCGTTAACTTTACAGATGTGGTTTACAATTGGAACTGCTTTCGAATAATCCCGACACGGTGGAGAAACACATATTGTTTCATCTATATCTACGTAAATAATCATTATAATCCTCTTTTTTTCCATTTATTGTGCTCAAAATTAATCATTTGTTTGTTATAAACCCTATTTTTATAAGTCTTAAATTTAAACTTATCGGCATCCCACATATATGGCGTAATCCCCTTGTCTTTGCAAAGCTGTATTAACTCTATGGTTTCTTCGTATTTTTTACCGCATTTTAATCCATGAATTTCACAAAACAAAATGTTTACAAAATCTATTGAATTTTTATCAACCATATCTTTTAAAACTTCATACTCAGCACATTCAATATCCAACTTAAGGATTATTTCATCATTAATATTAAAATTTTCTTTAATATAATTATCTAACGATATACAGGCAACAGTTTTGGGTCTATGGCGAACTGTTGATTTTTTCACTTTTTCATTTATTATGGTGTTTCCTTGGCTAGTTGGTGCTTTTACATAAAAAGTTATTTCACCATCTACAACCCAAATTGCTTTCTTAATAAAATTTATTTTTTCATTTTTAATGCTTAAGTTTCTTAATTTAGAATTAGATATTGGTTCAAACATATATATTTCATATTGCTCAGAATCTGGCCATTCTGATAGGAATGCTTGAGTAGATTGGCCTATGTTAGCTCCGCCATCAATAAAGATTTTTCTCATTTAATGCCCCATTTTGATTTTACAAAAAAAGCTATAGAATCTCTCACGCCTTCATAGATTATTGGCGGAACCCCATGATAAGAATTCTCAGTAATACACCAGCTAAACATTTTATTTGGTTCATATGTTATTGTTTTATACAGATCAAATAAATTGTGTGTGCCGTCATCATTATAGGGATGATGTTTATCGGTGTGATTCATTAATTGTTTTGGAACAAGTATTTGGGTGCCCCAATTAATACTTCTATCTTCTTTAGATTCATCTGGAATATAAAACAGGGCACTCAAAACTTTATCACGTTTGTCTCTATGAACACCTATTGAATAACCTTTTAAGTCCTTGGATAATCTACAATTTATTTTTCCCATTTTTGCTCTTTCAGTATTCAAAAAACCTTTGTATTTATCAATAAAACAATAAGATAGCTCCTTACTTTCTATAAACGTTTTTTGAAACTCCTTCCAGAATCGATTTTTCTTATTATCTCCTAGGTCAACATTAGCTAAAATTCTATTTGTATTTTCACCATAACCTAATTCTAAAATATAACGATCAGAATACATTTTAGACAAAGGTCTAAAAAATTTAGTACATCTCGGTTTATATAAGATTAAATCTTGATAAAAATCTTCTGAAAATATTTCATCAATTTCTAAATAGCAATATGGCTGAGTGTGTAGTTTACTTTGATTAATTCTGTCAATTGTAAATTCTAATTGCTTTTTCATTTAATAGCCTCGCAAATTTTTTCAATTTCTTTATTGTATAAAACATGAGATTTTTTAATAAGTTTATCTCTTTTGTCGTACCAACTGGTTAAAAAGCCTTTATCTTCTGTAAATCTTTTATTTAAGGCTAAAAACTCGTCTCTAACTTGTTCTGCAGTTTTATTCTCCGGGTTTATGTCAAATTCTACCAAATCATGTTTTTTTACAAAGTCGCCTGTTTTATCGAATGAGGAGTAAGAAATACAAGGAACATTTTTACCTAGAGATATTAACTGAGCATGTGCGTGTAAGCCAAACATCAAATGAAATTTTTCATAGAATTTTAAAGCTTTAAAAATATTACGGGTCCGGACTAAAAATTTAAAATCCTCTTTGGAGAATAAATGTTTTTTACAAATTGACATATTGTAGTCCTTTGGGGTGTGAGGGTAGAAAACAAATTCTTTTTTTATAGTCTTCTTGATTTCTGGGCTGTTAAAAATATAATGCAATCTTCTGCTGGACTCTCTTATAACCACTTTCTTGCTCCAAGCAGAATTGAAAATTTTATTCTTTATTAACTCCACTCTTTTATTTTGTTCAGCTTCCGGAAAGATCAATCCAGCATCCGGAACTTCGGTAACTTTATCAAACAATTGCTTATTAACTTTAAATCTTTCAAATAATTCATAAAGCTTTTCATACGATCCGTCACTTCTAACAGAAAATAGTTTAGATTGTTCAATCAATAAACATAAATTACGAAAAGCTTTTTCTGTCATATCTTGACACCTTCTGTGGAAGTTAAGCCCTACGCCATAAACAATAATTGGAATTTTTATTTGTCTTAAGGTTGTTTGGTCGAAAGGTAACTTCCAATGAGTTCCGAAGGTTCCCGGCCAACTTTCGACCAAACCAGCACCACCTACAAAAAGCACATTATTTTGTTTAGATATCTGTTCAAATTGCCTAGCACTTTGTTTAACATTACATCCGTGAGAATGAAAATTTTCCACCAAACATAGATCTTCCCACTTGCATTCTTTTATTTTTTGCGTAATTGTTCTGCGAGGATTGATGAGAGCAATGCTATCTCCAAAATTCCTATTAAAACAACCTAGTTGTATTATTTTCATTTTATCTCCATAGGTGGTACATATTTCTTTTATTACCAATGTAAACTACTTCTACTCCATTAGCTTCTAGGTGACTTTTAAATTGATACTCCACATTATCACCAAATTTTTCCCAACAATCTTTATATTTTGGATTGTATGGATAAGGATGTATTCTCTGCCCAAGTGAACAGAAGATATCCATAACTCTCGGAGTTCCAAAGGCAAATCCATCACAAATAAATTCATCCATAAAAACCATGGGTGGAGAGCATTTCCACCCTCCAAACATAAATATTTTATTATCTATATTATCATGAGATTTTACAATCTGTTCAATTGGTATTATAATATTTGGCGAAAATTCAAACCTCGTTCTTATAACGATATCATATTCACCCTCTATCATATCATTGCAATGATACAGCTTGCTCAGTTGCCTCTTTTTCATCCATTCCCATTTTGACATATTCCAATCTTCCAATGATTCTAGCAGATCTTCATTTTGTATTTCCATTTTTTTAACCCGAGGAGCCAATGGAGAAACAAGATGATATATCGTGTCTTCTTTTACTTTGTATATAATTCCGTAAGTGTTACAATTTTTTCTCCAGCCTTTGTCAGCTACCAAATACTCATGTATTTTTGAATTGGTGGGAAAATTTACGATTGAATTGTTTTTTTGAGATACTATGTTGGAAGTATAAACGTATACATCCATATCGTCTTGTAAAAAAGTTTTTTTCTGATGTGGAAAAGCTTTGTGGAAAGCACCAATTTGACCAGAATAACACACGGCAATTTTCATTTTATAAATCCCCAATCAAAAGGTAGTATTAAATCTGGCTTTTTGGTTTCTATGCATGTTGTTATAAAATCTAATTTTTTATTGTTTTCTAGTAAAAATTCACCCACTGCTTTTTGAACGCCATAGCTTTTATTATATAAGGAATTCCAATTTCCAGTAAAATCATGACCTCCAAAAAAACCGCCTGTCTTTAGTTTCGGATAGTATAGATTTAAATCTTTTTTACAACCATGGTAAGAGTGATCCCCATCGATATAAATGAAATCAAAAAATTCGTCCTCAAATAAATCAACAACATTTTCAGCAAAATCTTTAACTATTTGAACGTCTAAATTTCCAAATCTTTTCTTCGTACTCTCATAAGCTTCATTGTGAACTTTCTTTGAATGTCCCCGATCGGCTGATCTTTTATTCTGATTGATCCATGGATCGATGAGCCACATCTTCTTTGGCTTTAAACTGTTATAAATTCTCATAGCATTTGAACCATTTGCTACTCCAATTTCCAGTATTTTTGAATTTTTTAAATTAGAATTGCGTGTCGCTATGGATTCAAAAAATTTTTCTCTATTTGGAGAGACGTTTTCTATTGTCGAATCAAAAAATTCTTTCAAAGTCATATTGTAATGCTTCTTATTGCTAGTAAAACTAACATAACATTCTGGTGATAAATAATTATCTACAAATGTTTTGTGCTCTTCTAGACACTCCATGATTTCTGTTGTTTTTAATCTCATTTTTTCCTCTTAATATATATGAAATGCTTGCGGTCGGTATTCGATAGCTAAGGTTGCTCGCTCTGATTTTGGGATCGCTATCCCTCTTTTGTGAAATCCAAAAGTGTTAGCGGCAATTAATGTATTTTTCTTACCTACAAGCTCCTTTATATCATACTCCATATTTCTTATAGCATCATGCTCTTGTTGTTGCGTGGAATTCTCATAAACTCTAAAAGAACCGGGTTTGCCACCATTTTGAATTCTTCTTTTCCAAAGATCATCTCCTTCAGACATAATTGAATTTTCATAGTCCCATTTTGATCTTTTTTTACTAATTTGATGCGAACGAGGGACAAAGTTTAAAGGACCGTTTTTTTCCTCAACATTTTCCAGATATATCCAAAACTTACATGTAGGTTGGAAAGTGTCGGAGTGAAACTTTGATTGCGGATCATTTTTAAAGTGCACAAGATGCCATAGCTCTATTCTAGGATATCCGAAAGAAAAGTTTGTTATTCTAGAGCAATCTAAAATCAATTGATTCAATCTTTCATTTCTCTGTAGGAAAGCCCTGCCATCAACTTGTCTTATTATTCCATTAGGATGCTTTGGCTTAATTTTCTTATAAAATATAGTACGTATTTTTTCTAGTTCTTGCTTATCTAAAAAATCTTCTATTGCTATATATCCTTTTTTAAAAAAATCTAAATTTTTTATTGTTTGCTTTCTCTTATTATATACTCTATTTGCCAACAAAGTTCTGTAGAGATGTAAGCCTTTAAGATTTAGTTGCTTGTTGTTTATAAATTTACTATTACTATAAATCAAAGATTTTTCTCTATCACTCATCTTTTTTATCAAATTTTCTAAATTAACAATAGAGTCACACACTATGTCTTCAAAAATGTCATGATCCATACTTTCAAAGTATTCTTCACTGTTTACATAATATACCAAAGAGTTACTCATAAGAATATTCCCTTGTTATAAAAGACATACAATTGTGATCAGAATTCTCTGATATGTTGATCACTTTGCAGTTATGTAATTTTGCTATTTGGTTTATATAAGACCAAAATGCTATAACTTGTCTATCTTGAAAATCTATGCCAAACTTTTTTCTCCAATTGGGGAGTGATTTTGTATCTTCAAAGCAATGATTAATGCTTTGCTCATCTTTAAACAGATCTAGGCCGCAAAGATGAACCTCTGATGCTCCTAATAAGACTGCTAAAACTGCTTGCCTAGTAGAAACACCAATAGCAGAACAATATCTAGTTTGATGTACAATTATTCGATCTTTAAATTTTTTATAGAACTTAGATACCATTTTTATCTCTTTTGGTTTTAAAAATTCTGTTTCCAAACCAATAAGGCAATCACTGGACAATAAAAAATCATTTAATTCTTCACTGTTTAAGTCGATATATGGCGTAAAAGTTATTAAATAAGGATGTTCTTTGAATTTTTTAAAATAATTGTTACTGGTTATTATAAAATCATATTTGCCTTGCCAATCAACCTCTAGCGAGCTTGGGCCGGCCCCTAGGATTAAAACTTTTTTTCCGGCTATTTTATTTAGGTGTTTTTTATATATAACTTCACTGCTACTGTTGTATTCTTCATGAAGGATGTTCATTCTATGATAGAAAGCTTCATACCATTTAATTCCATACTTCCCAATCAAATATTTTTGCTCGGTATCTAAAAAATTAAAATATTTGCCATCGATTTCTTTGTAATATTTAGTGGTAAAGACCTCTCTCTTGTGTAAATCAATCCAAAGATCTTTACTAATTTTTTTATATCTCATTAATCTAATTCATACCTCTTTACATTTTTCATAGGAAGATAGGAAGATGAGACATCACAATAATTATCTATCTTTGCTAAACTCGGTCTTATAAATAAAAACATAGCTACTCTAGTTAGAGCAGTTGGAACAGTCCCACGATGTATTATATTGGGAGTAAAAACGAAATTGGTCCCTGCTTTACCTTTCAATATTATCTTTTCTTTGCCTTTTAGATATTCTTGTGGGACTCTAGATTTGGGAAAAACCGGGGGAGGGTATCCTTTTATAGATCCCGGATTGGTTCTATAAGATTCTATAACCTCTGGTATTATTTCCATCGGTCCATTGTTGTCATATACATCACTAAGATAAATGGCAAACTTTATAAACTCTGGTGGGCAATCATCGTAATGCCAAATCCATGATGCTTCCTTTGGGGCTCTTTTTTTAGTTTCATAGATATGTACAAATTCTACCTTTGCAAAGCATCCCATTATATTTTTTTCTATTTGGGGAACCACATCTTTCATGAAACTTTCTATTTCTTTTATTTCTTTCCAATCGTTGAGATATACAGCCCATTTATTATCGTGACATCCAATCCTATAATCTAATTTAAATTTAACTTTTTTTCTCAAACTATTGAAATTGTCAATATCAAAAGTTACACAATCTCTTTTGTACTTTAAATTATATATCGATACATCAGACTTGTAATTCTCTTGACACTTCTCATAGTGCTCTTTATAGGTCTTCATTCATCTTCCATAATTTTTCACACAAATCAAATTGCCATTGATAATCAATATCAAACACCTCTTTTTCTTCGACAGGAAACAAATGAATCTCATCTTTCATAAAATCTCCCATCCATATACCATCTTTTATTGTATCTAGTCGACTAGCATACAGGCAATGAGCGGCTTCAAAAGTTGTCTGAACTGTTTTGGTGTTCATAACATCCTCTGTTAAAGGAGTTAAGATTTCCCCTTGATCATTCCAAAAATAATTCTTTTTCTGCATAACAGCAAACATGCCGGTCTTGTCATGTTTTAAATATTCCTCAATAAAAGAATCAATAGTTTTTGGCTTTAAAAAAGGAACACATGCGTTTATCAAAACAACATACTTATGAGGAAGCTTGTTGTGCCATTCATACATCAATGACATTGGGGTGCCCTCTGACATTGCCGATTTTCTTGATCTTCTAAAAACATTCACATGATGCTTTGTACCAATATCCACCAATTCATCTTCATAAACAGATAAATAAAAGTTAGATAACGGAAAACTTTTGCACTTCTTTACTTTCTCTAAGAAAATATCAGTTAAAGTAGTACCAGCAAAAGGTTTTATCATTTTTTGGGGGATTCTTTGTGAATTTAATCTAGCTTGTATGACAATTGCTACTTCTTCAATTTTTTTCATTTTTTATCTCTGTTAATATTCCGTAATAAATACTATCTTTGTTACTCTCGGCTAAGTTTGTAAAGTTTTTTAGCTTTAAATCCTCAATCACATAATGGTAAAATATCCGAGCTTGTTCTTTAAACTTTTCTTCGCTATTAAAAGGTGGTAAAGATTTTTGCTTTTCAAAAGCATGTTTGGTAGTCTTAAAGCCATCCATTCCGATAAAGTCAATATGCGAAGCGCCCATACATCTAGCTAGAATACAAGCTCTCGCTACATAACCAAGTCTTGAAAAATACCGTGTCAAATATATAAAAGATCTCTTATATTGCTTGTTAAATTGTATAGTCTTCAAAGTTGTACGTTTAGAAGAATGTTCAAAACCCACTATTGGTTGGAATTTTTTTAAATATTCAGTAAATCTTTTATCTTCTAAATCAACTTCATCGCCAATTAAAACAACATGTATCTTTTGTTCTCTTAAAAGAGGGTTTAGGTAAAAGTGATTACAAGAAAAAACATAATCGTAACTATTAATCGTTTCCTGTGTCAAGGATGAGGTTGAGGGTCCGCCGCCAATTACTAATATCTTCTTATCGAGTATTCCGGAGAATTGTAAATTTTTTGTTATTAGCAACTCTTCTGTTATATCAAATCCTTTAAATTTTCTCTTAATCCTATCGACATCAAAGAAGTGGTTCGCCATTTTTAAAGCATAAAATTTTTTCCAATTTTCTCTATCACTGTTGAAAGAAAACCATCCACCTACATTTAAATTTTTACGGTACACTAATATCCTCTTAATTTTTTCCTAGGTGCTAATTCACCCTCAGTTACTCTTTTAATCCCATCACCATATGCTTCTTCAAGCTCTCTGATTCCACGAACCATTTTAATGAGACCTTGTGGTTCAACAGAAGACATATGATCAGAGCCCCACATGGTTCGATCTAGCGTTATATGTCGCTCTATACATGTAGCACCTAGATATACCGCAGCAACAGATGTTCCAAGTCTAAATTCATGACCACTATATCCGACCTCACATTTATACCTTTCTTTGAGCGTTTGAATGCATTTAAGATTTAAGTCTTTAAGGGGAGCAGGATATGTTGAATTGCAGTGTAGCATTAAAACTTCATTACTAGCTAGCCATTCAACAGCTTGATCGATCTCTTCATAGGTTGACATACCTGTTGAAAATATGATATTCTTTCCGGTAGCTGCGGAAGCTTTCATAAGCTCCTCGTTTGTGATCATTGCTGATGGGATTTTTATCCATGGTATATCATAATTCATAAGGAAATCTAAACTGTCTAAGTCCCATGGGCTAGCAGACCATTCAATTCCTTTTTCTTGGCAATATCGATTAATTTCATCATATTCTTCTTTTTCGAATTCTACTTTATATTTGTAATCCAAATAAGTCATTCGACCCCATGGGGTATCCCTCATAACAGATTTTTGATGTTCCGGTACACAAACATCGGGGTTTCTCTTTTGAAATTTAACAGCATCGCAACCAGAGACAGCAGCAACATCAATTAGTTTTTTTGCTATCTCTAGAGATCCGTTGTGATTAATTCCAATTTCAGCAATAATATAAGTTTTTTTCATTTTAATATTCTCCTAGGTACTGATTTGTGGACATATGAGTTATCATTTGCAACAAATAAATTTATTCTTTTCTTTTTAAGCCATTTATGTAAATGCCTTGTTGTCTCTATGTTAAGAGATATTTCTTCTTGTTTCATTGGATCAGCAGGTCTTATGAGACTTTTATTTTCATAAAAGTGGCTAGACTTTGTTGAGCCGGGCTTTTCTAGATCCCATCCAATGGTGTAAATATTTTTAAACCCCATATGTATAGCAGCGTAAATTACAACTTCCGTCATCATTCCGGGGCCCCATGGACGAAGTAATGTGTTATCAAACAAGTATTTATCAAACTCTAAAGAAGTGCAAAGAGCTTGATTGAAGTCTCTATCATCTGGTATGAATGTAAATATATCATAATCTTGTTTGTTGGTCCACACTTTGTGACAACAAGCTAATTCATTCTCTGCAGAAGTGGCGAACACAATGGGTCTATTATTTGTGTAGTTGTAGACTTCAAAATTGTTAACATTGAAAAAATGATAATCAACAATCTCTGGTACATGATTATAGGCTTGTTTTATCGCAAATATTTTTTTTCCTCTTAGTCTTTCTTTTAAAAATTCTGGTGTGTAATTTTTCAAACTTGGGCCACATGTTAGTATATAACAATCCTCTCCTTTGTGAATATCCTTCAGAAGATCAAGTTTTTTTTGTGTTGAATTCGACCAAAGTACTTTAGGTTTATAAGAGTTATTGGAATTAATTTCTCCCAATACGATAGACATAAAAGAATGACCGATTGATTCAAAATCATAAGAAGAGTTTTGAATATATTGTTTAGCTTTTTTGCCCATATCTTTAAGTTTCATTGGATCTTCACTCCAAATATTGTAACATTGTCTTAATTTTTCACATACTTCTAGAATATTGGGCTCATAGTAAAGCATATCATAATCATGCTCCGGAGATCCCAAGTATGGCATAAAATTACCACTAAAAACAAAAGAATTTTTTGGATCCAAGTAGTCAACGTGACCACCAAAGTCTGGGACCATGACGGGCTTTTCATGCATAATAGCTTCAGATATTGTTAAGCCAAATCCCTCTCCTCTGGTTGTCAACACAAACACATCTGATTGTTCATACAGCCATGATATATGTTCATACTGTATTACATCACAAACAACTAAGATTTTAGCTTTACTAAGTTGATTATCTTTTTTAATACTGTTTTTAATTTGTAGTATTTGATTTGTGATATACTCTCTCTGTTTTACCATGTCACCTTTTTTTAGATTCATAGCATTCATATAAGTCTTGATCACTAAAAAGGCATCCGGATTATTAAAAAATTCTATATAAAAAGACTTTACCAGAAGATCAAAGCCCTTTCTATTGTTCCATTGGGACATTGAGAAGCATACAAATTTATCTTTCAAACTAGGGAATGATTTTATTGGTTTACTTTCGATATTTACTTCCTCTATTACATGAGGTAGAACATATGATTTAACACCATTTTGGGAAAACGCTTCCCTATTCCACTCACATGGAACAATTGTAGCGCAGGTGTTGTACTTTTTGTGCAGAGAATGCCACAGTTCTGGTATTTTGTTGCTTTCCCAAACAGACATATTTATATTTTTATCGCAGTTTTCTAATAATTTCTTAAAGGTTATCCACTTATTATCAGCTTTTAAAGCTTGATCTCCGAATAAAATCATACCAGTTGGCTGGTGCCATATTAAAATATATTCCTCTTGTAAGTGTTGGTCTATTTGTTTGATATCAATTTCATATTTTTTAATTAGTTGATCTTCTTCTTGCGTAATCGTACTAATACTTTCAACTTGTATTGTCAATATATTAAAACTACAATTGTACTCTTCAATAACTTTATCTATTGATTTAAGATAAGAGCGAGCAGCGGATCCATATCCACTACTGTCTCTAAATTGGCTAGCAAATACTATGTTCATAATACTATTATTTCTGCCTCTTCTTCTGCCTCATCCAAAATAGAATTTACAAAGATTTCATACAAACGCTCATCAGAGAATTTTTCATTTATTATGCCTTTAAGTTCTAAAGCTCTATTTTTAGATTCTTCGTAATTTTTAAACATATCTCTTAATTTCATCTTATAAGATCCTTGCTCTGCATACGCCCACATAGAATCCTGTTCAATTACTCCGGGCCACACTGCTTCTCTCTGGACCGGTTGAATTGTGTAATCAATTGATTGAAAGTATTCAGTACCCTTGTCAGTTAGAAAATCAACTTGTCCAGACCATCCTATCGTAGCTACAGGCAAGCCTTCACGAGCAGCTTCAAACATGGGTAGTCCAAAGCCTTCACCATGTGCTATATTAATCAGTCCTTTTATTTTAGAATGCTGGTATAGCCAAGTCATTTGACCGGAAGTGAGATCTCCATGGAGTAAATAAACCTTACATTTTCTATTTTCATATTTATTTAGCATATCTTTGACTCTTATCTGAAGGTGTTCCCAATCTATTAAGGAGTTGTTAATTATATTCGTTTTAACAATCAGTCCAACCTCTTGATCGATAAACTCTTCTACGAACCATTGAATACTATTTGTGAAATTCTTTCTAGGTGAGATTTGTGATACTGTTAAAAAATTATAATCATAATCTAATTCCAAGCCTGCAATTGGTTCTGGATTATTTCTGGGTGTGTTTTCCCACACGACATCGATAGGGGTCTGTAATTTGTAAGGAACTGTTTCACCGGTATTTGTATTAGTAGCGGTAGTCACAGTATTTTCATATACAACTTTAGCGTGATTAGACACTACCAACATTTTATCCATTTCATTGCCCTTTTGTAGCCACTGTGGAGATACTTTGGTAGTTTCGATTCCAGCAGTGTAACCTATATTGACAGGAGCAATTTTTTCAAATTCATTGGGGATTGTAACTTGTAAGGATATATCAACCTCTAGTTGTTTCTTTTGGATTAATATTTGAGTAATTGTAATTCTTTCATCAATCCACTCTCTAAATTCGGAATTTTCCCAAATCCAGCCAGTTTTACCCCAAGAAATCGGCAATATAAAAACTTCAAACTTATCTTCATGATGCTTGAGAGCCCTCAAAGCAAATCTAGCTTGTTGTCCATATCCGGATTGGGATAAAACAGGACCCTTTATAAGAATATTTTTTTTCATGCTACCTCCTTAAAACGTATGCCATTGTAAATTTTTCTATTTTCCCAAGAACCACATTCTTCATGGACTTCATCGATAAAGCTAACCCACTTTTCTTTATAGGATTGATAGTTATAATTTTTCTCAACATGCTCTCTACCTTTGATACCCATTTCTCTACGCGCTTCTGGTGTACAGTGGTACATCTTATTTAAGGCTGAGAAGAATTGTGATTTATCTATTCTATCTTCATAGATATAGGGCACATCTTGAGACCCTATAATAGCCTTTGAAGTTGGCATAATCCCAACACCAAAAAACTCAGTGCCATCTGTTACTTGTTCTTGTAGGCCACCAGTCATTGTAGCAATTATTGGAGTACCACAAGACAAAGATTCCAAGGTTGCTAATCCAAAACCCTCAGCATCAGATATGTTGATTGTACAGTCAGCCATATTATACATTGCTGCTAAATGCTCCGGTGGTATTTTCGCTGTTGATAAAAGCACCTGTCTTTTATTTAAACCTAAGTGCTCAATTATATACTCTAGATCTTGCCCATGAGGATCTTTCGGATCTGTGTGCATTATAAGCATAGCAGAATCATGTAGTTCATATTTGTCAAGCCACTCAGAAAACCACCACAATAGTGATCCAGATTGTTTTCTTCTAGCATTTCTATTATTCCAAAAGAAAATGATTTTATCCAAGTCTTCTGGTTGTAAAGAAGATTCACGAAGGGCTCTTATTCTCTCTAAAGGGAATGGCTTAAAAATATTATCATCTACAGCATGAGGTATATATTTTCTTTTAACCTCGGGAGCGGTTGTTTTAACAATATCATCAGATACTTTTGATATTGTTGCAATCGCATCATTTGAAATATAATTTTTTCTATTATAATAAGGATATGGATAATTATCCCAAACATGATAATAGACTATTGGCACTAATGGTCTAATTTCGTTCTCAATTTGCCAAAGCCATCCCCAAAATCTTGGATCTGTCATAATCCAAATCATATCGGGTTTCTCGGTTCTCAAAATGGAACGAATCATTTCTTGAGTACCATATCCATCTACAGGAATAACCCTCCACAGTTCTCCATATGGCTCGACTGATTTGGGAGTATAGTCATTGTGTTTAATCGCACCACCAAGCGAAATAATAGAATACCTTCCGGTGTCTAAAAGACTTTCACAAATAATTTTTGTTTGAGTGCCGACACCGGAAGGTGAAAGTGGGTGGTCGGAAAGTGTTAGTATTTTTATTTTCTTTTCCAAGGCATACCTCTTGTTGTTATTAATAATATAACATAGTTATCGGAGGTTGTCAAGTATTTTTTTAATTTTTTTTAAAAAAAATTATTTACAATGTTCTGTTTTATAAAATTCACATTTAGAACACGACCTTCTATCTTTAACATGATGTGATTTGGATATATGTTTTAAAGCTCTAACTAGAAGATCTGTTGCGTTTTTTGTCTTTCGAGGTCCGGAAGTAACTCTAAAAATTTCTACATGATCTTTTTTTGCTGTTCTCTTAAGCAGAGCAAAATATGTCTCAACGTCTTTTGGATCAATTTTATGCTTTTGACAGAAGAATTTCTTATAAAGAGTTAATTGATATGTTATCATCTTAGACGACCTTTTTTCAGAATCCCAACCCCACGAACATGTCTTCCAATCAATAATATGATATTTTCCATCTTCTGTTTTTAATACCAAATCTATAAATCCTTTTAATTTAAAGCCCAATTCGACATCATTTATATCTTCATATAGTTTTTCTTCAACTGAGAAGACTTCATATTCACCGAAAGTCTTTCTAACTTCTGGTATAATGTGGGGTATTAGATTCTTTGCTTGGGATCTCATATCATTTATTAGCTTATCTTCCTCCATGGAAATGGATTTCAACTCTCTCTCGAACACCAAGTTGAAAAAATCTTCCGGATCGTCTAATATACCGGCTATGCTGTACTCACAAACTTCATGAATAGCTTTTCCGAAGGCTGTGAAAGCATTGCCAATGAAACCTTTCACTCGATCAACGTATACAAGTTTGTGTTTATAAGGACATTCACTCCAGATTTTTAATTCCGAATAAGATATATGTCTCATCTTTCCTCCATATCATATAAATTTTGTATTTTTTCATACAATGCAGGGCAATTCAATTTTAAACTACTTTTGTTTTCAAAAACATATTCCTCAAATCCTCTAGCAAAGTATTCCCTCAGAGATGTAGCAGAATATGGAGAAGGAAATAGACCATTTACGAAATTCCATAGCAATTCATATCCAACTTCTTTATAAAAATAATCGTCGATTTTTTGTGAAAATTCTATCTGGTATTGGATCTCTGGTGGTGGAGAGTAGCCATAATTCTCTAGCTCCAAAAAAAGCCTCTTTCTTTTAGATAAAAATTCTCTTTTAATGTTGTTGTCGTCATAAATTATATTACCATATATACCTTCAATCGAGTGAGCAATTTCATGAATAATATCATCTATCATATCTTTATCATCAGCTTGCTCGTTGGTTAGGTATATGGCACCATGTTCAAATACGGCATTAACTTCACGATCTATAAGTTGCTTAAATTGACCAATGTATATCATATCCACACCAGTTAAAAGATATGAAGGTATCCTTTGTGATATATATTTTAATACAAAATCTATATCAATTATTTTAGGTAATTGGTCTTTAATAAAGATATTGATATCATGCATAACATAGTGGTCCTTCATTTTCTTTGATTTCTTGACTGATTCAAGTATCCAACTCATCTCTATACTCCATCTTTGTAATAATATTATAACCTATCAAGATGAAAATGTCAAGCTAATTATCATATTTTTTTCTTGTGCCAAATAAATAGTCCATCCAAGGCACCACAACACCGAAATTGTTATTAGCACTCTTCATGTGGTGATCCCAATGCCATTTCATATATTTCTTTGTAAGGTTGGGGTACCTATGTTGCAATCCATGTATCATCTTAAAAGCAATCGCATACAAAGTTACACCAGCCCAAAAACCAACGTTGATAAAAACTATTGGTAGATGAATTAGAATGAGAAACAGCAAGCCATAAAATTCAACCCTGCTTAAAGTGAGATCAATAAAATTATTTTTTCTTGCAAGAGCATGATGGCCTTTTAAATGATAAGAGAAAATGGAGCCTTTTTTCCTCCCCATCCTGTGGAATACGAAATCGTGAATCAAATACTCCAACAAACTACCATATAAAAAACCCAAAACAAAACCCAACATCAACAACCCTCTCTATAATAACTATAACATAATTTTGCGGGTTTATAATTAAAAAAATTTTTTTTTAATTGTTTTAGATGATTTTTTGATTTTTATAACACTTTTGATGCTAAGGTTGCAATCTTGGATCGCTCTCCTTTTGTAAATGTTATATGTCCGGACAATTCAGAATCTTTGAATTTCTCAATTGCGTATGTTAAACCGTTTGATGTTTCGTTAGTATACACGTTATCGATTTGTTCAATGTCTCCGGTTAAAACTATTTTTGTGTTCTCGCCAACTCGGGTTATGATTGTCTTCACTTCATGAGCGGTGAGGTTCTGGGCTTCGTCGATAATAATGTAAGCATTTGATATTGATCTACCTCGAATGTATGTCAGAGCTTCAATTTCAATTTGACCTTTCTCAAGGTAAGATTTGAACATTGACTTATCTCCGAGGATGTATTCCATATTATCTTGAAGAGGCATAAGCCACGGCAACATCTTTTCTTCCATTGTGCCGGGAAGAAAACCAATGTCCTTTCCAAGAGGCTGAACGGGTCGAGATACAACAAGTTTTTTGTATTTACCTTTCTCAAATCCAAGTGTTTGTTCGAGACCAGCAGCGATTGCCATTAGGGTCTTTCCCGACCCCGCTCTCCCTATAAGGGTGATGAGCGGAATATCGTCATCAAATAATAAATCATAAGCGAATGTTTGCTCTTTATTTCTTGGTTTAATTCCCCAAGATTTTGAGCAATTCTTGACATCTATCTTCGGAAGAGCGATATTGTATCCAAGGAATCTTGAGATTGCGGATTTCTTAGGATTGGAGGAGGAAATTAACATAAGGAATTGATTTGGAAATAACTTCCACTTTCCTTCTTCGAGGTATACCTCCTCTCCGGCATAGAACTGTTCAACAAACTCATCATCAACCAACAATTCTTTGAGACCGGTATATACCTTTTCGGCATCTTCAACGACTTTAGCGTTGATGTACCCTTCGGATAATAATCCAAGTGAATCTGCTATGACTCTCATGTTGATATCCCTAGATACAACAATTACTTTCCGTTTTGGAGTCTCTTCTTGTTGTCTGATCGCTGTGGATAAGATCTGGTGATCCGGCACACGAGGATCTAGATCAGGCGGAAGATTTGGAGCATTGGTGGAAACTTTTAAGATTCCTTTACCCTTCTCTATTCTCACACCCTTGTGCAAAGATCCTTTTCCTCTCAAGGTATCAAGGTGTTTTATAATAAGTCGAGCATTAAACCCGACAGAATCTTGTCGCTTTTTATGTCTATCAATTTCTTCCAATACTTTCATTGGAATAACAATATCATTATTAGCGAAATTAAACAAGCAATTCGCATCACTTAGGAATACGCTTGTATCAATAACAAATGTTTTTTTGGCCATTATTTTCTCGTTTTAAAGTGCCTTTCGGCTATTCTTGTGAGATCTTCATATATCTCAATATCTATTTCTTCACCATCGATGGTAGCAGTAGTTTTCCCTTTGATGGGATCAACAGCAGGATTTGCTCTTCTTTTCATTGAAGGCTTTTCCTCGTCGAAATCTGGTTGATTTGACATTGGAGGTGCTAGTTTGGCAGGGCCTCCTTTTGCCATAAAATCTTCCACCGCTGGTGCTGATCCAAAGCGACCGCTATGTTTGTCTACGGGGCCATCGTCTGGTTCGAGTTCGTGAGGGAACATTTTTTCTGTTGGTGCAAGGTTTTGCTTATAATAATCTTTAACTTTGTCAATTTTATCTTTTATAAAGCCTCCTTTTTTGGGGCGCTTTTCTGTTCCTGCTTCTTCAATCTTTTTTTTAATTTTTATTTTTTTCATTTTTGTTTCCTCAATATCTCTTTTACAAGAGGTTTTAATTTGTTTGCTATTTGTTCTTCTATATTTTGTTCTGGAGCTTGTAATTTTTTTAATATTAATGTATCTACTATAAATCTCCTTCCACTGTCGAAAACTCTGGTCTCAGGTTCTTCTTGTTTTTCTATGATATCGCCGATATCGCCTTGGCGAACCACTATGCCATCTAATTTGTTTTTTGGTGGTTTTTCTAGTTTCGCGTAATCGGTACTATTTGTTGAAATAGAGTATATGTATTTGTTGGCATATTTGTCTTTAACTTTAGGTTTTATTTTTTCGATATCGAATTCAACTGCGTAGCCTAATTCTTCTATTTTTTCTAGAAGATCAGCCGACTTTCTGAATGAAATCGTATCGTCCTTGATTTTTGTCTTTAATTGGTCTAAAAAGTCCTCGGCTTTTTTCTTACCCTCTTCTTCATTGGGTTCTTCTGTTGGGTCTGGATTGTCTTCTCCTTCATCGTCCTGTTCTTCTTCGAACTCTTCTTCCTCTTCGGTTTCTTGTCCTCTTATTGATTCAAAATTCTCTGGTGAAAATATATCTTTTATGACTTTTCCGGAAAGTTTGGTTCTTCCAAAAAAGTTTTTTCGATATGCTTGAAACACCTCTTCTTCAATAGCATCTGCTTCACCTTCGTCTTCCTCTATACTTTCAAGCCATTCATCCCATAAACCCTCCAGCGCTTTCCATAGACGGCTAGGAGCCAAGGCTTTTTGGGTCTTGATCCATGTTTTGTATTGGTCAATTTTCATCAAATATTTATGAAGTTTTTTCAAGAAAGCTGTTTTAAGCTCCGAGGTTTCGGATGTTATTCTAGAGGCTTCTTGTAGAGCCTCCGAGACATTGAAAATTTTCTTAAATATGAATTGTTGAAAATCTTCAAGATACTGTTTTGGAGTTTTTTCTACTTCTTCGCCCTCTTCTTCGTCCTCTTCTTCGGCCTCTTCCTCTTCTTCGCCCTCTTGATTGCCATCTTTAGATAATTTCAAAAAACTCTTAAGTTTATCAATCATATTGGAAATTAAGCCTTTAACTTCTTCTTGCTTTTTTTCCGAGACTTCTTTTTCAATTTCTTTTTCTGATTCTTCCTTTGTTTCTTCGGGGGTGACATCGCCTTTAATCATTCCGGAAATTTTGGCGCCCAGAAGTGGGAATACTTCATGGTAATTTTCCCCAAGAACATTGGAGAGTTCTTTTTCGTTTTTTAATACATCAGCCAATTGTTCATAATCTTTCTTTGAGGCTTCTGCCGCAAAATTAACTAAAACTCGATTTACAAAAGTAGGATCAGTATAGGTCATTTCTGGTTGTTCTTTTGCTGTTTCTAGAAAACTTTCTTGTAGATCCGTTATAATTCCTGCTTCTATTGGTTTTTCAGAAAGAGATGCGATTTTAGCTGTTAATATAAGAAAATCTGCTCCTTTCAGATTATTTGAGAACAATTTTACAACTGCTCTCGCCTTATCTTCGGGGATTAAACGAATGACAACTGCTTGCATTTGAACTTGTTCTTCTTTTATAGCATCATATATTTGTTGACTTCTCATCCCCGCTATAACATCTGTAAATTTAGTATCCACAACTTTGCCATAGTCTTTTTCTTGACCTGTTAAGGTTTCATATACTATTTTAAACCGGTTTAAGGCAAATTTTAAATTTTTCTTTTCTTTTTCTTTAAGTCCATCATTTTTTTGGTGTTTTTTTATTAATTTTTCAATAAACTTTTTTGAAGACTCCAACATTTTAATATCAGCCTCAATACCTTCATCTAGAGGTCCAACTTCTCCTCTTCCTGCTAAAAGCTTCAAAACTGTGTCTTCGTAAAATTCTTTATAATCTCTTATTGTAGCCACCTTTAATTCTTCTGCTTCTCTATCTGAAATTGGTTCTTTGCCAGCTTCGACATCGGATGTCGTGGGGCCTTCTGTTGCCGCTGGTGCTTCTGTATCAACAGCAATATCTGGGATATCTGATTCCACACCAAATATACTTTGAATATGCCCGGAGAATCTTTCCAAGCCACCTATAGAGTCATCAATAACACCAGAGACAGGTGTATCTCTGCCAAGTTCATTTAAGATAGCACGAACAAATGGCAAAAGCGCAGATATTGCCAATTCGTATTCTTCAAACATTTCCTTTGATTCCTTTGGAAGATCTTTTGATTTAAAAGGATTGACATTTGGAAAATAATGAGAAATACTGTGTAATTGTTCGATAATCTCTCCGGCTTGCTTGTTTAATTCTGTACGAACTTCTTGGCTATTTTCTGACGCAGTTTTTATAAATCCTAAGCGTGGCGCAACATCATCATAGACTTTTTCTATGTTTTGAAACATTTCAAGCATTTCATCCTCAATGCCCTCGGCCAATTCGTCTTTTTTGTTAACAAATTTCTTTAATCTTTGAATTAATTCTGCTATTATGTTTTGTGTAGACTGTAGCGACTTTAAAAGTTGTTTCTTGACACGGTCTGCTCCATATTTTGCTTGTTCAGATTTTTCATGAAACTCTTTCAATTCTTTTTTTGATCTCTTTATTATACGAACCAGACTGCTTAAAGCATTTTGAACGCTTGTTATGTCCTTTTTTTCTTTTGGGGTTTCTTCTTCTGTGATAGTTTCAGTTTCGGACTCTTCCTTCTTTATTCGTCTTACAGCGGCCATACGATCTTCTTTTTTCGTTATTCTTATAAGAATCGTCATAATATCCTTGACCATCTCTCCTTGTTGAAAGAGAAATTCTTGTTCGTAAAATTCATTAATAAATTTTGTTGCTGCTTTTTTAAGAGGTCCAAAATCTTGATCTTGCAGGTTTGTTTTGACTGTTGTTGTTTCTTCTTTGGGTGTTTTATCACCAGTATCTTCACCATCACCATCAGTTTCGGGTTCTTCAGTTTCTCCCTCATCGCCATCACCATCGGTTTGTTTTTCAAGTTCCTGTTTTAATTTTTCAACATCGGTATTTAATCTTAGTTTTAATCTGGCAAGGTATAATATTCCTCTCTCTGGAATTGTGGAATCTATTTTAAATGTTTTGGAATACTCCTCCCATCCCTCGATGAATTTTTGTCTAACTTTTTCAAAGTTTAAATAATCGATCTGTTCTTCGACTGTATTCAACTTCATCGCCTGTTTATAATGTTCCTGCATTACTTCTTTAAATGCATTTAAATACTTTTCAAAACTAGGGCTTCCACCACCGTCGTCTTCAGCCTCGGGTTCGTCGACTACAGTTTCGGCTTCTTCTTCCTCAGATTCTCGCAATATCTCTTCGGCAATTAATCGAGCAACATCTTTCGTTGAGGCAAGCTTATTTTCCACAATTTTCTTGATAAGAGGATGTTTGCTTATCTCTATGGCCATTGATTTTTTATTCATTATTTACTTTCCTCCAAGTTTTTTATCAAGAAAT